>FLOH01000028.1_pt1:0-250000 | contig 598194 bp, 557 predicted proteins | sample 756751 | NCBI WGS metagenome assembly FLOH01 (sample SAMEA4026879, study PRJEB14308) | marine metagenome | biome: coastal water; material: water | depth 74 m
ATCTTTTGAATGGCTTTTATCCAAGACTGTATAAAATGAACATCCAACCCGTTGATTTTTACCCCGGTTATATGCAAACCTATATTGAACGGGATGTGAGAAGCATAAAAAACATATCAAATCTTGGGCAGTTTCAACTATTTTTAAAAATGTGTGCCGGCCGAACAGGTCAGCTTCTGAACCTGTCATCCCTTGCAAATGAATGCGGGATTTCCCATACCACTGTAAAATCATGGATTTCTGTTTTAGAAGCCAGTTACATCGTTTTTTTATTAACTCCCTATCATGAAAACTTCAGTAAAAGACTTGTTAAAATGCCAAAGCTTTATTTTTATGACCCCGGCCTTGCAGCATACCTTCTGGGCATCCAGTCTCTAACTCAACTTCAAACACATTATTGTAAAGGGGCATTGTTTGAATCTATGATCATTAGTGATATGATAATACAAAAATTCAACCAGGGGCAAACCAGTAATTGTTATTTCTGGAGAGATAAAACCGGAAATGAAATTGATTGCCTGGTGGACAATGGGGAATTTTTATTACCCATAGAAATCAAATCAGGGCAAACCATTACATCAAATTATTTTAAAGGTCTTGATTATTTTTTAAAAACTGCCGGCAGCAGGGCGTCAAATCCATATCTTATTTACGGGGGAGCAGAAAACCAGCATCGCTCCAACGCTGAGGTTCTCTCCTGGAGTCGATTGGACAAATTAACTTTTTAAGTTTTCAGACGGCCCAGAATCAGCGCAGGAATCGGGGCGTTTAATCTTCCCATTGTGCTTTGCCGGCCAGAAGTTTTTGAACAGCTTTATTTTCATGAATCATGACTCCATCTCCGATAAAAAATATTCCCAGTACTGATTTTGTTCTTTCGGGATCATTTCCTGTTAAGATTTAATGCTTTACCCCCAATAACGTCAAAAAGGCAGGCCTGACCCCGTTCACCAATCCTTTTTAGCCCCCAAAAGTACACCCTAAGACCATTTTTGACCCTGCTGTCTATAAATCAAGCTTTACATCTATCCCTATTTGCTATAAAGTCTATTTTATAACAAATTAAGTTCAATTTTAATGAGAGGTGATATCATGATTCCTGATGTCATTAGACAGGCTTCGTTTTTTATTTTATCTCGTCCTGCTAAAAATTACGAACGGTTTTTACTCAAGCAGATCAACTCAAAAGAACAATTGATTGGCATTAAGGGAGCGCGGGGAGCCGGCAAAACCACGTTACTGCTTCAATATGTGCATAGGTCAGGATACCCGATAGAGAAAATTTTATACATTTCATGTGATCATCCGGCCATGGCAGGTGTCAGCCTTTATGATTTAGCCCAGGATTTTTTTCAAGAGGGTGGGAAATTATTGCTTTTAGATGAAATTCATAAATCCAGGGGATTTGCTCCCCACTTGAAAGCGATTCGCGACACTTTTGATCTTCAAGTCATTTTTTCAGGCTCTTCAGCTATTCAGTTGGATTATGAATCAGCAGATCTTTCCCGACGGGTTGCAATGTATCAGCTGCCTGCACTTTCCTTTAGAGAGTTTTTAGAAATAGAGACCGCCATCTCATTTGATGTTATTTCATTGGAACAAGTGATAAACAATCATTTGATACTTTCAAGACAGATTGCCACCAGAATCCGCCCCATAGAATATTTTTTAAAATACATAAAATATGGAGCCTACCCATTTTATCTGGAATCAATTGAGAACTATTCCATGAAATTGCTTGAGGTGATTAATTTAACCATAGAATCAGATCTGCCTGCCATATTTAATATAGAACCCGGCAAACTTGATAAGTTGAAAAAGCTGCTTTATATGTTATGTACCACGCCACCTTTAGAGTTAAACAAGATGAAATTAAGCGGGGCAATTGGAACTTCATGGCCAACAATCTCAAAATATTTAGCCTTGATGTCCAAAGCATCCCTTATTCATCAAATAAGAGGAGGTGCTGGAATGAGAACGGTCAATAAACCCGATAAATTGCTGCTGGACAACCCCAACATATTTCAGGTATTGTGCGCGCAGCCCAATATCGGCAGTCTGCGGGAAAGTTTTTTTGTTTCCCAGCTCAGTCATGCTCATCAAATCCATTATCACGACCATGCTGATTTCATTGTGGACGACACCTTTGTTTTTGAAATAGGGGGCCCCGGTAAAACCAAAAAACAGATAAAAACCCTTGATGGCGCCTATATAGTACAAGACAACATAGAAGTGGGCTCCCTTAAAGAGATCCCATTATGGGCTTTTGGTTTCCTGTATTAGTTCAAATAAATCCTGATCATCTGTGAATAAATCCAACAATATACATGAATCAACAAAAACTCCTTTCAGGCCTGACCCCATGACCCCATTTAATAGATGCAGGTATCTAATATTGATAGGACATTTGCCAGCAATTCATCCGAGGCACGTTCGATGCGCTTGGCACTACGAGTACGAAAATCCACGGACTTGACCTGCTCAACCATTATGAACCCAGTCAGGACGCTGTTTTCCGGAACCGGCACGTGGAAGGGGAACCCACGTTCTGTGTTTGTCAGAGGACACACAATAGCCAGGCCGGTACTACGATTGAACAAATCCTTGCTCACAACCAGAGCAGGCCGCCGACCGCTTTGTTCGTGACCGGACTGAGGGTCAAAAGTGATGGTGATAATGTCGCCTTGTCTGGGGATATAAACGGCCATCTACCATTTTTCCTTACCCACCGGTTCTCCCCAATCAACTTCACCGGCTTGGTAATCTTCGGAAATTAGTGCCACTAGATCCTCGAGACGGTACCGGCCCCGAATTTTCCTGATTGGCGCAACTAGGATAATACCGTTCTGCACCGTAACATCCACTTCATCCCCAATGCCAAGGCAAGCTTCTTCTATAAGGTGCTTGGCAAGACGTAATCCATGACTATTACCCCATTTTTGAATCTTGGTATGCATATGTCCGCCCCCTTGTGTATATCCGAAGTATAGCCATCGCAGTCCAATCAGTCAAGATATATTTTAAACCAGCCAGTTCTTACCGAGGCCAAACCCTGCAATAAGCTGAGTTGCTACGTTACGAGAGTTTTGTCAACCCTCTGCTGAGACATTTTTTCTATTGAACTTAAACCTGATGGATGACCCCCTTACGCCCTAAAGACCTTTTTAGCCCCTATTCCCGGCAATATCTTTTTTAAAAACAGCAACTTATCAGGGTCAGACCCGACCAATAAAAAAACCCCGGTGATCTCCAAAGACCACCGGGGTTGAATAAATATTCCCTGTACTGATTTTGTTCTTTCGGGATCATTTCCTGCTAAGATTTAATGCTTTACCCCCAATAACGTCAAAAAGGCAGGCCTGACCCTATAATTTGGCGCTGCTGAAATAAAGATCCACCATCACCTTTCTGGCATAAATATATTTTATTCTTTCCATGATATCTTCATTGGAAATCTTTTCAAGTTCAGGATATTTCTTTTTTAAAGAAGCCATCTGACCGTCTGAACTATTAGCGGTACCTTTGGTAGTGAGATTAAGTGCTTTCATCAGCACCTCATCTATTGGCTTCCAATCTCTGGTATTATCTGAAATTTTTTCCCATTTATCACTCTCATACCGCCATGAATTTCCAGACCATTTGTCCTGTTTGATAAGCATTTTATCGGATTTTATTACATCATACCGGGGTGCAAAAAACTGGAAAAAAAGTGCGGTAACAACAATACCTATAAAAAGACCTATCCCAAAATGAGTTCTGGTTTTTATCATGATTTTCTCCTTTTTAAGGGGTAATGAGGGGTCAGGCTTTTCTTATTGTCCGTTTTTGAAAAAAACGACAATAAGGAAAGCCTGACCCCGTTAGTTCTGACCCCGATATGGCTTAGTTTGGCATATACTCAGGAACAATCTTCTTCAAAAGAGTTCTAATCCCCTCCCCATCCTGGGCCTTGGCTATTTCTATCAAGCTGTCAATATCACCATTCAAAAGATCCAGCTCACAAGTCATACTTGAAAGGACCATAATTTTTTTATGTTCCGTCGGCACAATGTCCTCCCCCTCAGTAATAAGCTCCTCATACAGCTTTTCCCCAGGTCGAAGCCCTATATATTCAATCTTTATATCCTTATCCGGTTCAAATCCTGAAAGCCGGATCAAATCTTTGGCCATATCAGCAATTTTTACAGAAGTTCCCATTTCAAGAATATATGTTTCTCCACCCTTGCCCATTGCTCCTGCCTGGAGAATCAACTGACTGGCCTCAGGTATGGTCATAAAATACCGGGTCACCTCAGGATGGGTAATGGTTATAGGCCCGCCCTGTTCAATCTGCCGTTTAAACAATGGGACCACTGACCCAACACTGCCCACCACATTGCCAAACCGGACCGTAATAAATCGGCTCACAGCTCCTTCATCACACTTTTGCCCCTGAACCATTAACTCGGCAATGCGTTTGGTCGTACCCATGATATTGGTCGGTCTTACTGCTTTATCAGTAGAAACCAGAACAAAGCGCTCCACTGCAAACTCTTTTGCAATATTAACCACATTCCTGGTTCCGGCTATATTGTTCAGTATCGCTTCCCAGGGTTGAATCTCCAGCATGGGAACATGCTTGTAAGCAGCTGCATGGAACACAATCTGGGGCTTATGCCTATCAAAGGTAAGAAACAGCCGTTTCTGATTGCGGATATCCCCTAAAACCGGCACAATCTCAATATAAGGAAAATTGCGCCGAAGCTCCAGATCAATATCATATAATGGACTTTCTGCCTGATCAAACAAAACAATGGTCTTGGGATTAAACCTGCCGATCTGCCGGCACAGCTCCGAACCGATAGAACCGCCTGCCCCTGTCACCAGAACCTGCTTTTGTTCAATATAGCTGCCAATACGATCCTCTTCCAGATGCACCACTTCTCTTCCCAAAAGATCCCGGTATGCCACATCCCTGATAGCATTGACACTGACCTTGCCATCAATAAGCTCCCCTATTCCCGGCAGCGTTTTAAACACAAGCCCGCTTTGCTTGCAGCACGCCACTATGGCCCGCATCTGCTCAGATGTTGACGAAGGAACGGCAATCAAAACCTCATTGGCAGAAAGCCGCTCAGCAACTTCCTTAAGCTCATCTATCCTGCCCATGACAGGAACCCCATGGATCATTCGTCCCTGCTTGCCATAATCATCATCTAAAAAACCCACAACATGATATTTGAGTCGTATATTATCCCGGATCTCCCGCAGGATCTTCTCCCCGCTGTCTCCGGCACCAATAATCAATAGATGAATGGCCTCTTTTCTGTTTTTCTTTTTCCCCAGCAGCCGGCCGGCCAGAGTACCATTGGAAACCTCCTCGGACATCATCTCAAAATAAAGACGCAGGCAAACCCGTGAACCGGAAATAAATAAAATCGTCACCACCCCGTCAATGACCAGGATCGCCCGGGCAAACCCCGTAAAACTATGGCTGAATATAATCAGGGTAATAATCACCAGGGTACTTAAAACAGATGCTTTTATAATATTAAACAGATCAATGAGACTCGTATACCGCCACATGCCCCGGTACACATTGAAAAAATAAAAAGCAATAATCTTAATAAGAATCACAACGGGCAACAGTCTTACCACCATGACAGAACTGTCCACGGGCAGATCAAAATTATACCTCAAAAGAAAGGCCGCATACCATGATGCACCCAGCAGTATAATGTCAAGACTGACGATGACGATCAAATTAAGATAAATTGGAAACCGATTCTTCATTTAATCTTTCCCATTCAACCAAACCCCCTAAACCCTAACCCTTAAATCCTAAAACCTTTATCATACCCCGCTAATTGCAATTACAGGCACCGAAATAATCTCCCTTGGAACCAGGGTGTCTTCCTTTTGCATCAATTCCCCTATTTTTTCAGCCCATTTACCAGGGACATACTGCTCTCCACATTGACGGCATTGATTTAAAGCAATACCCTTAAAAATTATCAGGCTGCCATCTTTTTTTGTCATTTTAACAGAACCGATTGTTTGAATAACCTCGCCTCCACACTCAAAGCACCTCATTTGATTATCCTCCTCGTTTTTGGGTTAACCCATTCTTCCGGATCCGGTTCATACACCGTAATTATCCATAGTATATCATATGCGGTTCCACATAGCACATGAATATCTTTTCCAATATTGGTCTTTCCATAAACAAGACTGCTATGCCCTCTTTTATCCTCAGGGTAATCCTCTATGATCTCTCCATTCAAAAGCACCTCTTTGACCTCAAGCGGATCAATTCCTCGCGTAGAAGCTCGCTCTACTGCATGAAGTCTGAGCTGATAACTTCCCTTCTCTACCTGTTCTTTAATCCATTTCATATTCATTGATTTATCATTTTTCCCGGGCATATCTGTCTTGCCCGTTTAACACATCCAAAACCATTCACCCTAAATCTTAAATCCTAAACCTTAAAACCCTCTTTTTGCCCCCAAAAAGAGCCCCCTAAGACCATTTCAGCCCATATTTTAAGCAACATCACCTGTAAAAACAATTAGTTACTGGGGTCAGACCCTGCTATTTGTTTCCCTGGGATAAATGGACTCATCCAGAAAAATATCTGAAATCAAAATTTTGGCAGAAACGTCTTTCATTAGACTTACAGCAGCCTGATCCTTTGTCTAAAGTTGGGGTCAGGCTTTTTTTATTGTGCGTTTTTGCAAAAAACCACAATAAGCGAAGCCTGACCCCGTCCACTACTTTTTGGCATCAAAAAGCGCACTCTAAGACCTTTTCAGCATGTGTATAATATACATACACTCTGTCTGTACAAGGTCGGTTAAATAGCTCCAAAATTGATCTTTTTCAATAGTTGATGAGATAATCTGCGAAGGCAGAAACCGTCTCATCTCCCAGGTAAAATCAGTTTTTGCATCTGATGAGCTCTTTAATGATTCCTGGCGGTCATTAAGCAGCATAATAAATTTATTAATTTGACATCTATGATCCATGATCTTTTTTTTCAACAGGTCAACCGGAACATTAATATTCTGCTGTTTAAGCCAGCTTATATCCCACAAATCACGATTCTTAATCCTGTTTGGGCGTAAAGCCAGGGCAACAAATTTATCAGCAAGTATCTCCTGTCTGCTCTGTGCCCGGATGATCAAACCAGATGTTCCCATATCAATATTGTAATGATTCCTCAAAAGAACCGGACGGGCATCATAACTTGGCACTGCACAGATATCGATATTGATTCTTTGAAGAGGTATATTTTTTTGTTCCGGTCTTGTGGTGATCTTTATTTTCCAGGTGTCCACATTGCCGATTTCTTTTACAGGTTCGCTGATAGTGATATGCAGACCATATTTTTTATATAACCTGTTTATTATTATACTGCTCAAGTTTTTCAGTGTTGTCCGTTTGAAATTGTGACCACCAGCAAAGTCCAGATCCTCACTCAGACGCTGCGAGCCGAAACAGGAGCGCAAACAGGTCCCTCCGATAAAGGTAAGCCCCTCCAGTAAACCTGCTTCACTCATTTCACGCAGAATATCATGATGCAGAAGCTCTTTTTCCACAACACTTTTTAATGGTGCAAGTTCATCCTGGTTCTGCATTGCCTGTGAAACAAGCTGGTCAAATAAGTTCATGAACAATTTTCCAGTCAATTAAATCTGTGTTTCGCCGGGTTTGCTTCATATCTTTAACAGCCTGGCTTACAGTTGCCCGCCACAAATGACAACGAAAGTCATAGTTAATTTTTGTAACAAGCTTTGCAGGTGAAGTTGTGGTGTGGATAAATTCTATCTTTCCAAAAACCCCGCAATCAATAATATTACTGCGGCCGGAAGAGATAATTGTAATCCAGTTCATGGGAATTTGAGAGATCACTCCTGCATCGCTTAACACAGTTTCCAGGCTTAAATAGTTAAATTCACCGGCCCGAAGCTTTGCAGCAGAGAGATACAATATCATTCCTGATTCAAAAGAGACCCCTGGGTAAAGATAGATCCCTCTGCAGACACGCTTGAGCAGACCGTTTTTAACTGCACGGCTGATCATTACCTTGAAGGCCCCTTTTGGCTGCTGTGGGTTTATCCCGCGCAGATCTGACAGGGAGAACAGAAAATGTTCTTTATCAGCCAGTTTTGACAGGGTTTGATCAAATTTTCTAACAGGCTGCATTTATTATAATCTTTCCACATTAAGTTACACTTATAGTAACCTAATGTAGACCATCTATGATAATTTGTCCAGTCCGATTTTACCTCCTTTCATTCATATTTGGAGTATTGCGTTTTCTTAAAACCCACTTTTTGGCATCAAAAAGTGCACCCTAAGACCTTTTCATGCCCCAATTCAGGCAATATATCCTGCAAAAACAAAAACTTATCGGGGTCAGACCCCGCTATCTATCTGCCCCTAAACCCTAAATCTTAAATCCTAAATCTTTTTAATTCAAAAACATAACATACCGACTAATAACCCCAAGAATCTTCTTTTTCTGCATAGCAGACACAACTCCAGCATTAAACCGCTCCGAAGACATAGGCGCCTGAACAATATGGCTAAGAGCCCACCCCGTCTTTTTAAACATTTCATAATAATCCGTCAGCAAAATAGCCTTTCCCCGATCCTCATTTCTGGCCGTGCAGTTCTGAAAATCCCGCCAGTCTGCATTAATAAACGCAAGCCAGGCATCTTTTCTGGCAATCTTTTTTAAAAATACAAAAAACTTCTCTAAAAATGCAAGATAATCTTTTTTTGACAACCCGGAAATACTCTCTTTTGCATACTCACCAGCTTTTTTATCAAAATAAGGCGGATCGCAGATGATCAGAACGGGCTTTTCTTTAGCATTAAAAAATGGCAGGTTTTCCCAGTCCTGTTCTATATCCCAGAACCAGGGCTCAATCTCAGGCCTTGTATCCGGCCTGTCCTCCATGTCCAGGCTCCAGCACCGTCTGCCCATGGCAAGACAGGTATCAGCACACACCCCGCCTCCTGCCATGGGATCCAAAACCAGATCATTGGGTTCTGAAAAAAAATACAAAATATGCGCCACCAGCTGCGCCGGAATCCGACCCGGCCATTCATCGCCAAACCGGTTGTCACAATCCATGAAATTCCACACATCCCAGGTCCGGATTCCCCATTGAAGTGCCTTGAACCGGCCAAAATCATCCGCATTTACCAGAGCCTGTGACCAAACCAGAGGTTCAGGCCAATCGTGCTTCTGCGCCACCTGGGGGACCGTAAAACCTTTTGATAAATCGCTATTTACCCATTTCGTAAATTCTAACATTTTGGGTAAATAGCGTGATATAGTCTGCTGGGGCACCCCCAGTCGTTTTGCGATCCTGTCCTGGGGAATACCCAGCTGATTTAACTTAAAAATTTTAAGATCAAGCTCAAAAAGAGCCTTGGCCCTTAAGTCTGCAATATATGCGGCAACAGCCTGCCTGGTTCTGCCAATGGCCTTTCCGATTTCAGAAGCAGTTAACCGGGAATTGACTTGAAACGCACGTCGGGCAGTATTCCTTGTTTCAGCTTCCGTCAGCTGCTTCGGTCCGATTGCCATTTTAGCCGCATACAAAATGGGTTCAATATTGTTTAATGTTTTAATAACCACATAGATGTGAGTGGCACCCGTTTTTTTATATGCGCTCCATCGATGAACCCCATCCAAAACACGGTACCTAACCTTTTTTGCTGCACTGCCCTTTTTTGCTGCACTACCCTTTTCCGGCCAGGCCTGTACCTCGATGGGATCAAACACAAACCCATCCCTTAAATTTTCCTCAAAAATACCAATCCGTTTGTGATCAATATTTTCCCTGGGATAGATGGACTCATCCAGAAAAACATCTGAAATCAAAACCTTGACCCGAACATCCTTCATAAAACCTAACCCTTAAATCCTAAAACATAGAACTCAAAAACCTTAAACAGCTCTTTTTGGCATCAAAAAGTACACGTTAAGACCTTTTTGGCCCCTGATTCAAACGATATCTTTTGTAAAAACAAAAACTTATCAGGGTGTGACCCCAACAACCACAACAACGCACTCATTCTTCATGAGAAACGACCATCCAGTAACCACTTCTGTCACTACCAATTCTTTTCAATCTGCCCTCGACTTTTAATTTCGCCAAATGTTCTTTAATGGTATTTTCACTTTTAGAAAGTTGTAAAGCAAGCTCCGACCTGGTCATGTTTGGATTTATTTGCAGGAGTTCAAAGATCTGCTCTCTGGTAGTGGTTTTCTGGGTGGTTTTCTGGGTGGTTTTCTGGGTGGTTTTCTGGGTGGTTTTGCTAACAGTTACCCTGAATCCCTCCTGAAATTCTTCGAATAGAGGTGGACTCAAATCAAACTTGGCAAAGGATTCTAAAATTCGCTTGATGCCGGAACCATATCTTTCAATCAGGCCGGCCTCTTTAAAAAGAGTGGCCATCTGTTTGTTACGGATGGATGACGTGTAATTGCCGGCAAGAAGTTGCTTTATTGACAAACCGCCTGATAATTTCCCCGGATTGTAAAATTCGATATGATCATCAAAAATTTTTATTACTGCCTCTGATGAACTCGTGTAATCCCGATGAACAATCATATTGATAACAATTTCACGCAGAGCATCCATGGGATAATCCCAACGTTCTATTCTTTGCGCTTTACCGGAAATAATGTACCCCTTATTAATGTGTTTCAACAAAAAACCCAACACGGCATCCACATTACTGAAAAGGTCTGCACGAACAGTGAGGCTGTCTTTAATAATTGTCTCGCTGGCAAAACGGCCAAGGTCAATGGCGGTACCCCAGGGGATGAATACAAAAAAGCCCACATGGAACAACATCCGGTACTTTTTTCGAAATATTCATTATTCTGAAATATTCCAGGATGGTGTGTGTCTGCAAGCGACAGTGAAAGGATTAACCCTGCTACATGAACAGGTCATGGCCCTGCTAGAAGTACCTGTCCTGATTTATAAAAATCTTCAGGGCAAATGGTGGCAATTTAACGAAACATAGTTGATATACCTATAAATTTTGGAAAATGTCTCAAAAATATTTTTTTAAGATGCGAAATGTAAGTCATAACACAGTATTTGGCCTTCTAATTGTAATAGGTGGCCTGACTGATGCCACACTCACGGCAGATGTCCTTTGGGAGTTCGCACCGCTTCCCATTCCTTGAGTATGTTAATAATTTTATGCTCTGAAAATTGAGATCTCTTCATTGGCTAATCCTCCTTTGCGCTTTGCGGATTTTATGCCAGAACTTTCTACTTTTCAATGGTACTGTTTTTGGGGAGTGTCTCAAACTGTAAACCCTATATTAGCCCGGCAAATGTCAAACTTTGGGAGTCTCCCCGGCAAAGCCGGGGGCTTACCCAATATATTTAATGATATTGATTGAGAAGTTACTATTTTTCATAGATTTAATTTCTTAAACTTCCACTCGGGAATGCTCACAACAAATAACATAATCCACTTCCATATCCATTTTGTATAAAGCTCATTTTTCCCTGTCTGCTGTGCTCTATAAATATCTTCCGCCACGTGCACAGGCTGCGCAGTTAATTTAGTCGGCAAAGCTAACTCCCGTGTCATTTTTGTATTTACAAAGCCGGGTTTTACAGTAAGCACATGGACATTAACATCATAAAACCTATTTCTAAGTCCAGACAGATAAGCAGTAAGCGCTGCTTTAGCAGAACCATACAAATAATTGCTTTTTCGTCCTCTATCGCCTGCAACAGAACTGATCCCAACAATAAATCCATTTTTCCGTTTATAAAAATCATTAGCAACAATATTAAGTAAACTAACAACCCCTGTAAGGCATAAACTTTTTATTTAGTAAGAGGTTTAATAATCCTAAAGGGTTACTACTTAAAGATTATTTCATTGACTGTGTGGAAGTGGAGCTTGTTGTTAAGTAGCCTTAATACAATTTGTAATATATTGAATCTGTTGCTCGGTTAACTCAGGATACATAGGCAAAGAGAGTATCTTGCTCTGGTAATCACTTGATACTGGAAAATCAGAAGGCTTATGCCCTAAATATTTATAGGCAGGTAACAGCGGTAATGGCGTAGGATAATGAATGGCATTGTCAATCCCTTTTTTCGACAATTGTTTCTGCAATACATCTCTTTTGTCTGACCTGATGACATAGAGATGAAAAACATGCTTTACATTTTCATTTATTTTGGGGATAGCAATGTCTTCAATACCATCCAGCATCGCATTATACAGCAACGCGTTTTTCAATCGACTGTCATTCCAGTCTGAAATATATTTCAGCTTGACAGAAAGAATCGCAGCCTGCATGCCATCAAGGCGACTGTTAATTCCCTCAATTTGGTGCTGGTGTTTTACCAAAGCACCATGATTGGCATACATTCTCGCTTTATAAGCGAAATCGTCATCATTTGATATTATGGCACCTGCATCACCATAGGCACCCAGATTTTTTCCAGGAAAAAAACTGAAAGTTCCTGCAATACCAAAAGTCCCAACTAACTGATCATTGTATTGGGCGAAATGTGCCTGAGCACAGTCTTCAATAAGATGAAGATTATACTTTTGACAAATATTTTTGATGACTTTAATCTCAGCAGGATGACCAAATAAATGAACAGGTACTATGGCTTTTGTATTTTTAGTTATCTTTTCTTCAATCAATCCAGGTTCTATTGTATAATAATCTGGATCGATATCTATAAATACCGGTTTTGCACCGGTCTGACTTATCGTTTCGGATGTGGAAATCCAGCTATTGGCAACGGTGATGACCTCATCTCCTCTACCGATACCAAGCGCCTTGAGAGAAATATAAATGGCATCTGTACCATTGGCCACTCCTATACAATGCTTAACACCATACTTTTCAGCATACTGTTTTTCAAATTGTGCGACATACTTACCTTTAATAAAAGCGGTTTCTTTAATGACAGATTGAATGGCCTCATCAATCTCCACCTTTATGCTCTTGTATTGCGCTTTTAAATCAACAAATGGAATCTTCATTTAATAAACTCCCAATTTTTTAATCACTCTCGCCGGATTGCCCACCACAGTACACCCTTCTGGTACATCCCTTGTGACAACAGCCCCTGCACCCACCACTGCATTTTTCCCAATAACAACAGGAAAAAGAGTCACATTACTTCCGATAACAGAGCCTTGTTTTATTAATGTCTGTTTCCAGTGTTTCTTTGTTCCAGTTCTTCTAAAAGAAGGTGGATGAACATCATTAACAGTCATAACACCATGTCCGATAAAAACGTCATCTTCAATGGTTACAAGAGAACAGATAAAAGAATGGGATGAAATGACCACGTTATTACCGATTGTAACACCACTTGTGATTTCCACATAAGAACCGATATTGCAGTTACAACCGATATTGCACCCATAAATATTTGCAAACTCCCAGATCTTTGTACCCGACCCAATATCAGAATTTTTAACAATTGCAGATGAACATATCACCTTTTCAAATCCTCCCTACGCCCCCAATTTTACTGCTTATTACGTACACCCCAAAATACTAATTCCCATACCTACTGCTTATTTCCCAACTTGCACTTCTTTGGTTTAAATCTTAAAAAGACCTCTTTACCGGTTTCAATAGATTCATAAATCGCCATAATGATTTCGAGGCTTTTTCTACCTGTTAGCCCATCAACCAGTTGTTGTTTATTGTATAGCAGACAATCTACAACGTTTTCATAATATGCCTGGTGACCAAAGCCATAAACATTAGGAGGATTTACAGAATATTTTTCCATTACATCCTTGTCAGATTCCAACTCATCTTGAAAATTCCATGTGTCCATCTTATTAACAGCAAACCCGCCAATCACAACTGTCCCTTTTTCTCCAAGAATAGAAAGGGAACCTTCTAAGTCTTTTGGGCGTACGGCTGTGGTGGCCTCAATAATCCCCAAAGCACCGTTTTTAAACTGAATGGTAACAATAGCTGTATCTTCTGTCTCAATATCCACAAGCGCGGTTCTGCTTTTGGCAAAAACACTTTCGACATCCCCCATCATCCATTCGAGTAGATCAATGTGGTGACTGGCCTGATTGGTGAGGACACCACCATCATAAGCCCAGGTTCCTCGCCAGGGATCTTGATCATAATATCGCTGAGGCCTACACCAACGAACTCTTACTGTTCCCATGACAAGTTTTCCAAACCGCCCCTGATCCATTGCCTCTCGCAATTTGACAACCGGCAGGTTAAATCTATTTTGCTTAATAACAAAAAGTTTGATTCTATTGGCATCACACGCACAAATCATAGCATCCGCATCATCAAGGCTAAGAGCCATTGGTTTTTCTACAATAAGATGTTTCTTGTATGGGGCAAGCTGAATCACATCCTGCGCATGCATACCGCTAGGTGTGAGTACTGAAACCACATCAAGGCTTTCTTTGACCATCATCTCATGCATATCCGTGTAATAGGGCACATTGAATTGCTTACCAATCTTCTCAGCTTTTGCTTTCACAAGATCACAAACAGCACCAAGGGAAGCTCCCTTGATTTGATTATACCCCAGCAGTTCCGAATGGCGCTTGGCAATACGCCCACAACCAACTAACCCAATTTTGATAATTTCCATGATAATTTCCTTAAGTGAGATCTATATTTTTGCACAACCACACCGAATTCCGCTGACTGTCACAATGGCAAACTCAGTATGAGCCTTGATTAATTCATTATTTCAGTAATTTATTTTTATGAGATTTAAAATTGGAGCAAAAATTCTCAAAAACTACTTATTTTTTCCAAAATTCACATTATTTTCATATTCTTTGTCGCAAGAGAGCTACCAAATATCTGGTTACAGTCTTTGGACACAGTTATGCAGTTGATAACCCTACAAAATAGTTTTCTCTAAATTCATTAAGCTTAAGGTATCCGTTTTGCTCATCTTTAATATATCTTTCTAAATTATAGAATGTTAGATTTTTTGTAACGAGATTCTGCTTTTTTGTAATAACCCGCTACTGTGACGGGTGAGTTGAAACTAAGGAAATTTAATCACCGACCTCCTGCATAGCAGGAGGTATGATTTAAAACAATTAATCAAATAATATATCATATCTACCGCACCATTTGAGAAAACAAAGGCATCTCCACGCGCTGTGGCCTTTCAGCACCGAGCCATCAATTGCATCCAACAATATCCTATCATTAAACAGGGGTATGTTCTTTAAATTCTTTAGCGAAAGGACATCAGAACCCCAGTCGCGCAAAAATCCCATCCATTGCTTTTCAGGCGTTTCGAAACCAATCTTGTCGGTACGATTAATAATTTGATCCGGCACCAACCCTCTGATTGCCTCACGAAAAACATTCTTGGTGCTGCCCGTGTCCGAAATCAGAAATGCCTCAGGCAGACTACCCAAAAAATCAGAAAATTTAGCAGTAAGAAATGGGACACGATTTTCTACGGACCAAGACATGGCATTTCGGTCTTCATAACGCAATAAATGTGGGAGGCTACCACTCGAAAGGATATGTTGTAGCTCGTTCTTGAGGCAATCGTCTCCCACCGCAATAGTTGCCGGATATTTGAAGTTTACACCTCGGCGTTCAAACCAATCTTTTCGAATCCACGCTGGTGTCAGTTCTCGATTCAGTAAAGTCCGGAAGATCGGGTGCACCCATTCTGGAAGAATATGCCTTGCACCGTAAGCAATGGTACTCGTACTCTTCCAGCCAGTCAGTTGTCCTGTGCTACGAACAAAGCGAATTGCCCTTACCCACTGCATCTGTCTCATCATGCTTGCCCAGCGAGCGCCAAGCAAGTTGTGATAACCTGCCAAAACCTCATCGGCACCTTGCCCATTGAGAAGAACTGTGATGCCTAATTCTTTTGCCTTGCGATAAATGCGGTACTGAGCATAAATGCGTGTGCTGCCAAAAGGCTCGTCTTGCATATAAACCATATGATCTAAGTCGTTACGTATTTCATCTGCTCCAATTAATACAGGATGGGCTATTGCCCCCGTTCGTTCGTTGACCTTATCAATCCATCGTTTTTCCGATATACGTGGATCATCGGCCTCATAACTGAACGTGTGGAGATCCTGGTTTGGCCCACCAACTTGCCTCATTCCACAGACCAAAGCAGACGAGTCGATGCCCCCCGAAAGTGCTGAGCCGATAGGAACATCAGTACGCATATGCAATGAGACATTCTCAAGAAATAGCTCCCGAGTATGCTCTACTGCCTCATCAAAGCCAATGGATCGATCAATTTCCTGAGATTGCTGCCAGTATCGAATAATTTTAGTTTTAACGCCCCGATCAAGGGAAACAACCATATGGCAGCCTGAAGGAAGCTGCGAGATCTCTGAAAACATAGTTTCATCTCCGAAATCAGTTTCCCCCCAGCGCAGATAGAGAAATGCTCTTTGTGAATTAAGAGTGCGCCGGACTCCCGAAATTTCCAGCAAAGCCTTAATCTCGGATGCGAACGCAAACCTGTTCTCGGAAAGAGTATAGTAGAACGGCTTGATACCAAAAGGATCGCGAGAGCACAAAAGCTGCCTCTTTCTAGTATCCCAGAGTGCAAGCGCCCACATACCAATAAAATGCTGAAAACAATCCATTCCCCACTCGCGATATGCTGCAAGGAGGATTTCTGTGTCCGATGTAGAGCGGAAACAATGCCCTAAGGAACACAATTCTTTTTTAAGTTCGATGTAATTGAATATTTCGCCATTATAAACAATTATAACCGTCCCAGAAGAATCTACCATCGGCTGATGGCCGAAAGTGGAAAGGTCAACAATCGAAAGACGTCGATGGGCCATCACAAGGTCTGAGTCCCGGTTAAAGCTTTGAACCAAGGGTAACTGCAAGCGTGGATCTGTGTCATCGCCTCGAGCCAAGGAGAAACGACCCGAACGAGAATCTCCCAAGAGGTATCCTTCGTCATCCGGCCCGCGATGGCGCATAATAGTGTTGCACCTCTTTATTAACATCGGGTCAATCCCACAGCCACTCTGATCAATGAGTCCGATAATTCCGCACATTTGCTTTTATTCCCCCATAGACATTCAGCAATTTCTGAGCCTCATTACTCCAGTTGAATCTCTCACACACAGCTTGACGTCCATTCTTCCCCATTTGTAAGGCTAAATCAGGCTGAGAGAGAAGTTTCTCGACAGCGTCAGCTATCTCCAATGGCTTCTCAGGATTCACACATATCCCACAGTTAGCTTTTTCTACCACACTCCGGTACATAGGAAAGTCAGACACGATAACTGGGATGCCGAGCGCCATATATTCAAACATCTTAGTTGGATATGATTCAAAATAGTTCGCACGCGGCAACAGTGTGGCGAGTCCACAGAAGCAGCCAGCGATCATCTGCCAAGCACGGCGAGGCTCTATATATCCACATATCCGCACATGATCCTTGAGGGCATACTGATTAATTAGGCTTTCTGTCTTGGCTTTGTCGGCGCTATCCATTGAACCTATAAGCAGCCACTTAACCAGCACTCCGCGCTCTTTGAGAAGACGTAAAACATCGATAGTAACAAACAGACCACGGTCAGCAGAAATAGCACCTACATATGCCATTATCGACTCGGCCCTCTTTAACTTGTCAATAGATAACAGATAATCGGACTTCGGCATATTCAAAATCACTTCACTGTTACGGACCCAAGTGTATTCTTTTATATATGATTCTTCTGCAAAAATAACTAAGACACCTTTAGCAAGAACACGCTCCGCCATGCGACAAATTTCTGAGACACACTTTCGCATAAAAGGAGGAATCCACGGTTTGATCATTACCGACTTGGGGATGCACTCGTGCATATCGTAAACCACCCGCTTACCGCTCATCCTCATCAACGGAACCCATATCAACAGTTCCGGATCGTGTATGTGGCAGATATCAGGATTGAGACTCATAGCCTTTCGGAAAACATAAAAACCGGTGATCAGCATCCGAACAGCTCGACCTGCCGCCTTCTTAACTGGCACAATCTTAACACCCTGTAACTCTTGTATCCCTTCACAATGTTCGACTGGGACTACAAACGAAACATCGTAACCATTAGCAGCCAGCGTAAGACATTCCTTTTCGAAAATACGGATATCATTGGGTCCATGAACGGTGGTCATGTGTACAATTTTTAACGACAAATGAGTTTTTCCCCTTACTTGTACAAATATAATGAAACATTTGAATACTGGCAATTTTCAAAATTACCGCCTAATAAAAAAAATAAAAAGAGATCAAAATTGGGTTGCAATGTTGAATTCCTAAACAAAGGTGATTGCTAAAAGGTTTTACTGGAATAGCTTAATTTATTTTTTTTATATTTTTTAAAAATCGTATTTTATGCGCTTTTACATATCAAATTGAAAAAATAAAATAATGCGACACAACAAGTATCACCAATGTTTTTAAACTTTTTTTACCTATTCGAGGTATAGGATCTGCTTTATCCTATACTTTTGCAGTATTGAGGTATTCCTAAAGTCACAGCTGAAATTTTGGTTGGCAATGATCGGACTATAAATTTCTTCGCGGTAAATGCAAGCGGCAGGAAAGCGAATATCCACCGACTATCTGTTATCTCACCAGAAATTATGGCCATCATGATCATAAAGATAAACAGTGTTGCAATGCCCAATAATTCAGTATGTTGTGAATGTGTTGCTATGTTAATCACGCGACGGAGTGCTGTTAAAAGCATCCAAAGGAAGAACAATCCTGCAAGCCATCCGGCCTCAAGAAAGATTTCTATCACTAAATTGTGAACAAAGAAACGTCCGGTTTCTCCGTTTATAATTCCGAATCCGCCCCAACCGATACCCTGTGGGGTATGTAATATGTAAGGCAACGCCATGTTCCAATAAGACAGCCTGGTTTTCTCTGCTATGTCCCCGTAAACAAAATCGGTGATGCGCGTAACTGAACGTACTGGCAGGTCAATATATGTGCTGGCATATAATATGAGTAACACCATACTGCACACCATCGCTATTCCGATAAATACAATCTTAATCCTGAATTTACAGATTAAAAGTATCGAAATCAAAGAGACCGCAAACGAAACCAGCGGCCCACGGGATCCCGCAGCTATCATAATGATCATAAAAAAAAATTGTGGAAGAATTAGAATCTTGCGCCAGTAGCCAGTTTCCATAGTTAGGAGAAAACTCCATAATAATGCAATTCCGGCATACACACCAAGCATTATAGGCGTGGCAGCGTCCCCTGATAAGCGCATCAAACCAGGATTCATACACATTTTAACAAATCCATCAATCACGATCAAAACTGAAACTCCAAATGCAGCATTTAGAAATCTGCGCAAATCCGTCAGTGTACGAAAGAGTACCAAAGCTCCGATTGTGCAAAGCAAATTTAGAGTGAAAAGCCTTACCACCTTTTCGGCGGCGTAAGGAGTGGAACTGGTCCACAAAACCGGAATTAAAAACAAAAGGAAAAGTACAAAGATTTTGTTAATAGCCCTCGGTACACTCTTGCTTTGCTGAGCCAGATTAACTACCACCGAGATGAGTAGGATTATTGACATCAATAGAGTGTAATCGATTGGTAAGGCATCAATCACAGCATCTGATTTTAAAGCACCGGCCGATAAAAACAACACCATTACAACGGACTTAACGTCTACTGGTAGCTTCATATTTGTGAACTTTTTAATAGGGTATACCTTAAATATTATGAATGCTCCGCACAATTCCAAGTATAGCCATCGCCAATAGGTCTTTTGCCTCTGATGCTATAATGTGATGGCTTTGCAGAGTCCCTATTTTCCGTCATATTTTTCACAGATGACCTCCCTCGACACTATGCTATAGTAGAAACTGCATCAATTTTTCCGGAGAGTAATTTTGTAAAAAAATACCTGAAAAATTTTTAAATAAATCATAGTTTCATTTATGTTTATTATATACACTTGTCGAATCTACTGCCTTCGGACTTCAGATAGGCAGAGAGAGTCTCCACTGCCTGTTTGATATTTTGGGCACCCTCAAACGATCTGATTTTACCACCCTTAGAGGACTTGAACATTCTGAACATCAATGATTGGAAACGCTGACCCCATGCACAACAATAAGCCCAGACAAAAGCAGCACTGCCTGACACCACGCTGTGACGTTGAGAACGAAGCGCCACGAACAGGCTGGGAATGATAATGTTCGCGTATTTGGGATTAAAGGCGCAATTCATCCCGTGAAGCAATGGTACGTTGAAATCGCGGAGCATATCATTGCGACCTATTGCTCTCAGAGCTTCAACAACATTTTCGCCCATTATGCTGTTGCCTGAAAAGATGCGTGGCACAAGCTCAGACCACTTCTCTTCGCAATCCTTGGGCAGGTGTGTCTGGTCCTTGATACTGCCCTCATGCTTCTTCATCGCTCCGAGACCGGCGATGCTTCCACCGGAGTTACCCGGTACAAACAGCGGGTAATCGACCCGAATCATCTTCTTGATAAAGGGTGCAACTGCCATTGCGCCTGCAAGATCGGGGCTGGGGCCAGGGAAGCAGGTTCCGGCCAGCGCCTTTACACGCTCCATGCACGCGCGGCGCACGATGCCGTAATAGACCTTGGGTAGGTGATGAAAATCCTGCCCTGCGGAACGCAGGCACTTGTGCATCTCCTCTTCAGGGCTGGGATATGACTTCTCGTAGGTATATGGATAAAGAGTCAGCCTGCCAGAAAGACTGTTTCCATAGTATTTAAACTTTAGATCTGGCCAGTAATACACTGCCCATACCGATGGCAGCAGTGCATCGAAGTCGTTCTCTTTGGCCCATATCGCCGCATCCACAACTTCAGGATTCACTCCGTCGTCGTCACCGATAAACGCCACATACTCGCCCAGCGCACGGCTCATTCCTCGATCAAAATTCTCGGACATAGAAATATGATCTGTAGTGTGGATATATTTTAGGCGACTGTCGCGAATACTCTCACCGACCCATTTCTCAAGAACAGAGTTGTCGCTGTTATCCTCTACCACAAGTTCGATTCGGTCACTCGGAAAGCTGAGGATGCTCTCTATGGATGATGTTATGTATTTCACCCTGTTCTTGGTAGGAATGATAATTGATAAAATCGGTGGATCGGGAATTATCATAGGCATCTCAACTTCTCCAAACATTTAGGCGACCATTGTGCAACTACTCCGAGTTCCTCGGATTGCGCCGGTAGCAAACTCAGCATAAGCCCATTTCCCATGGAGCTGGTATCCCCGGTTACTGAAATTCTTTTTCCATTAAAAACATGTTTGCTGGTCATGTTTGTCTCCAAAGTGAATAAGGTGTTTGGTCATCCACCAGTTCCGTAAGTAAAAAATCCCAATCTGGGGCCTCCCAATTGGTCCGTTTCAGGAATACCTCACCACAAAGGCTACGATCACATCGAAAATCGTAATTGGCTTCGATTTGGACATCCAGATGATAGTACTGTTTGATTTTGCTCAAAAGATTGTATTTAGAGATGGGCTCTGAAATCACATGGAAGAGTCCTGTGAGGTTTGGTTTTTCAAATACAATGCGCGCTACAAGCTGAGAGAGATAGAGTGTTGTAACTCCGGTATAGATGGCGTGGCCAAAGCCCTCTATCGTTTTCCCTTTTTGAGCAAGGAACCATTCTAATAAAGAGTGAAATCCCGCAAGCTCCCGTCCAATGATCGACGTACGAAGGATGAGAGAATTATCACGCCGGACTTCACCAAGATACTTTGTTTTTCCATATAAATCTTCAGCATCCGATAAATCTTCTTCTTTGTAGTTTCCTTTTTTTCCGCTAAAGACACAATCGGTACTAAAATGGATCAGCCGGCCACCCCAAGCGCTTGTCCAATCAGCAAGAAGGTGTGGTAACAGTGAGTTGATCATGATACTCGGGATAGACTCCTTGGCTGTCGGAAGCTGCTTGACAATCCCAATGCAGTTAACAATATAATCTGGTCGTAATATGTTGAGAAAATTTCTAAAATCTTTGGTTTCCATTACATCAATGCCGGTATAAAAAGCATCGGCATGATATTGATTTACAAAAAAGTTCGTCATGCCTTGCGGCTCAACACGCAACGTTCCAACTGTCTCAGGAAACCATGCGTACAATGTCTGAAACATTTTATGTCCTAGCATTCCTCCTGCGCCAAGAATCAAAATACGCATAATTAGATTCCCTCCCTAATGTGACTTAAGCAATTATTGTATTTACAGCGCATTCTTAACCTTGCGCAAAAACCACCCTTCTGACTCTAACAATTTCATGAGCTCGATTTCAGACATTCGATGAACTAAGTCAGAAGAGTATTCCTTTACCTCTTTTTTGGTAGGATTTTGCACCTGTTTTACCATTAACTCGTTAGAAATAAGAAAATGATTTTCCATTTCATTGGCTCGACACATTTCCTCTTCCGAAACCAGAACCTCATGCATCTTTTGATCAGATGCAAATACTGTAACGCTTCTTTAAGCTCCTTATTTTTAAGAAACTCATCATTTTATTTATAAAATCAACATATTACAAAATAATCATTGCAATGGCATAGTTGCAAAATATTGTAACGTTTTAATAATTTCTCAATTTTTACAATGGTTTAACGATTTTATAATAGTTTCACACAATGGGTGCAGAATAGATCTATGTTTATAAATTTTGATATGGAAGGGTTGCAAAAAAGCAGAAGTAGGCCATTCGCTTATAAAGATAGCATGATGGCCTACAAAGGTATTTGAGGTTGGATTAGCCTTTTATGGCATTATTGAGGAGGAAGATCGGCAATAAATTCCAAGGCAAGATTGATGTCAACAAATTGATAATTCAATTCTTTTGCTTTATCCCGGCAGTCGGTACATATTTCTTTAAACTTGCGCATATCGCCTTTGACCGCCATATAAATCTGTTCAATAGCTTCCTGTTGCATGTCCTCGTACTCAGCAATAAATTTTTCCACCACAATGGGATATAAAATAAGGGTTTTCAAACGACTGAGTATATCTGGGTGCTCACTGGTTAAAAAAGTTCTGACCTTAGGCAATCCGGCAAATATAATAGGAACACCAGCATCAATAATGCGTTTAAAATATGGCCAAACCCTAGGATCAAGATCATTTGCCTCATCTATGATAATAAAACAGCTGGACAGATGGCATATCATTTTTAAATATTCCGGGGTTCGTCGATAAGTGGCTTTTGTATCATAATTCAATTCTTTTAAAATGGAAGCCAGGGTCTCATGTATATTGAACAGAGACTCTACCCAGACGGAATGAAGTTTTTTTGGGTGTAATAATTCTAAAAACCGGGTTTTGCCCGCACCGAAATCCCCTTCAATCAATACACTTTGTCCACGGTAGATGCGATTATAGGTAGCGGTCAAATAAGAGACACGACGTTTGTCGCTGATAAAATCTTCTTTCATATTATATTTCTCCACGGGAAGCATAAGGAGCCACATGGGTTCTTCGTTGGTGATTTTGGCAGTCAAGCATAAATGCATTGAACAGTGCCAACCCTTTTCTATCCTTGGGCTGCCTTATTTTTGTTTCATAAGCTGTGTATCTTTTCTGGTTATTGTTAAAAATTTGTTTTGCCAGTACCAGGGAAAGACCCCTGTGATAGATTTCAATCAAGGGCGGGCGATCAACCAACATGCAGTGCTGCTCCAAAAAGGCTATGATCTGGTCCAGCTCATTTGCCTCGGGCTGTGCAGCTAATGATCCAAGTGGTTTCTCAAAAGGTTTTTTGGCAAGAGCTTCTGCCAAAAGAATCCCATTATCCTTGGGCTCAAAAATATAAAGTTTATCATTGTATCTGGATATCTGTACTGGTGTGCTTTTATGACTGCTGAACAAGTCAGCGCCAAGGGTTACATAATAATCCTGGTTGTCATGCCTGATGGTTTTTTTCTTTGTTACAGTGGCTTTGCTTTTTTGAAAGCCATATTTCATATATTCTTTTACCTGGTCAGGAGAAAAGGTCAGGGTATCAATCCCGGTTGAGAAAAATAAAGCAAACTTTTGATCCGGGACCCAGGCTGAGACCTTTCCATTTTCACTAAAATAATGTTTTGTGCTGTTGTGTTCATGGCGATATTCTTCCATCAACGGACTTTCTTTTAAATCATGAAGAGTGATATCAAGACAGGTAATGGTAATTTTCTGTTTTTTTCCATGACTAAAAATATAGCCTGGCACAGTCTTGGCAATCCTGTCCTCAAACGACTTGATAATCCTGATTTCAAAATTATGGAGACTGCGGTGGGAAGATTCCAGGTGGGCCTTGTCTTTTGGAGAATTAATCCTTGAAAAATCAGATTCCATATAAAATCCTCCCGGAATGGAATGCTTTAAATTCAAGGCATTAATAGCCCGTTTAAGGTTCAAAAAACCCTTGGCATTATCCGGTCTTATTCGGATTTTCTTTTGAGGAAATGGCGTATTCATTAAAAATTGGGTAAAAAGATCCACAGAGTTCCAGCTACTTTCACTAAAATAAGCATTCAGAATAAACATGTGACGGGACCCTGTATCATAAAATTCAATCACCTGGGGTTTTTGCCAATGACCATTGTCATTTCTGATTTTCAAATATCGAAATTTACACCCATCCATCTGGATCAGGTCAAACACCGGTTCTGGTTTAAAGCTGTTTTTCATTGGAACATCATCCTCAAAATCTGACTTGTTCAGATAAGATTTAAGATTCTCACGTTTGACACAGCGCCTGAGAGCATCAAGAGAGATTGATTTATTCAACTCTTTTTCAAGCCAATGGTGATAATTTTTAATGATTCTTGCCTTTTGCGTAATAAAGATAAATCCCTGGCTTGACGGATCACAGGACGCTATGACCATTTCCACAAAACGCTTTTTGGTCTGCTCGTCAAAAGAACGGGGGCGACCACTGCATTTTCGGCCTTCCATAATGCCTTTTTCTACGAGCAGGAGGGGGCCTGGGATGATACCGGTTTTTTTATATTGATCTTTGTAATATTTTTTACTCCTTCGTTTGGCAGAGCCTGTTTTGTTCATGATCTTTTTGTGTAGCAACAGATGAAATCGGTCATCCAACGTCAGACTAACCGCGTCCATTGCCTGACTCCTTTGATAAAATTTTTTCCTGGATAACACGGTTCCATAATAGTCCTGCCTGGCGGGATGTTTTCTGCCAATGATCATTTTGTGCAATACGAACCTGTTCCAGCATCACCCAGACAGCATCCATATACTCTCTACTGATTTGATCGGTTAAATCCACAACTGGTGTTCCTTTAGCGGACGTTTTGCATCCAGCGATGAATTTTTTGATGTTGGGTGTTGTGATTTCCATGCCGGTATTTAAAAAATTCTTCCAGACTTTACGCTGTTCAACTGGGTCTAATTTTACCAGGGGACGCACCTGGGACTCATTCCCCGGTAGAATGTCCCCAATTGGGGATAACCTGGAGGTCACACGTAAGTTGTTAACAACCTGATAAGCTTGAATTAGCCTGTAAGCATTGGATTTGCCCATATCCCAGCGGGCTTTGGTGTAAGCTTCAAAGGTCTCAAAAAGAATCAGTTTGTACAGACGGCTATCTCTTATCTCTTTCAAGGCTTTTCCAATTTTATGGAAATGGCACTGATTACGGGCAATGAGATTTTCCAGATGTGTTAATCGATCATGTTGCATTATTGCAATCCCCTATCCCTGTGAATTATTAAATTAACAACTGATCTAATCATTATCCAAACTTCTTCTGATAGCCTGATGGATTGTGGCTGGATCTCTTAACATCATCGCTTTTTGTGAAGTAATTGGTTGGAGAACAGTCGGTTTAAAATTTTCAGATAATGAAAGCACCTGAAAAAGATGACCGTCAAAGGCAATGAGATCCTTATCTATCAGTTGATTTCTTGCCAGGATGTATTCATCTGTATTAACTCCTAAAAGAGAACAAATTTTATCAAAACTGTAATATGATACCCCAAGGCGATCTGCTGCCAACACCAAAAACAAATATAGCAGCAGTTCATGGTGGTCAAGACTGCTCCAAAAGCCATTGCGTAGAAAAGAGTGGGGAATCCAGGCAAAACTACCCTGGATTTTTCGAATACGTTGATGAAGAATTGGTTCTTTGCGAATCATAAGCACCTCCTGATGACAAATAGTCAATAATAATTGATAAAACTATCGGTTGTATATCTGCCCCCATACTCCCGGTGGGGAAAATGCTCCACAACAACTCCTTTTGCACCGCAAAAATGACAACATGGTGTCATGGAACTTACATTATGGGAGTTATTATCATGGTCACAGGGGGGTGTTGTACTAGCATCATCCATGTTTTTTTTCGATTGGCCTAATCTTCTTCTTTTTTCAGCCTCGGCATGGGCAGTTTTCCCTTTCCCTGTCTGGCGATACAGTTTTTGCGCTTTATTATGAATTTTTTTTTGAGCCGGATCGCGGCAGGTATCACTACAATATACCTGGCCATGCCAACAAGATTGACAAATATAAAAAGTATTACCACACCAACGGCATATTATTTTCTTTAACCTGAAGGTCACACGTAAAAAAATTTTCATGCTTCCGATCTTGCAATCATCTGGAAGTCATGGTTTAATTTAAACGATTTGTGGGTGACTTCCGCATAATTGCGAGTTACTTATTAAGGCTCGAAGGGTTGCAACTTCGAGCCTTTCCATATCCTGCACATAAGAAAAAGAACCAAATCAAAAAAAGTATAAGGAATTTTTATAAAAATTAAGAGAAGAATATTAAAATTCAATTGGTAGGATGAAAAGGAATAGCGGTAGAAGTGTTACATTATTTCGTCATGAATTCTGGGGTAAGGCGTTACAATATTTGCATCTTAGCAATCGCAATATTTATCTTATTCGGTGCTGTTTCTGTATGGGGTTTAAATACTGATGAATCAGTTGAACATAGGAATGCTTATTCAGAGGAACAAAAAAATATTTTTAGACAAAGTATTCCAGCCATAGCAAAACTATATATTGGTATCCCCTATAAACTTGGAGGGAATCCCCCACAATCAGGGACATCTGATAATTCCAATCTGTTTTTTACCATTTATACTTTAGCTGCCAAAAAGGCCGGCTTGTCCTATAAAGAATATTTGCCCATGAAATATTTATTACCCAGCTTAAGGGAAGTTGGCGAAAATGACCTTAAAAATGGAGACCTCATAGTTCTCAACGATGATCATGCTGCCATGATTTATCAAGTCGAAAAAACAGGAAAAATTTATTTAATTTATGCTTCAGAAAAAAGGCAGCAGGTTTTATCCTTTAACAGTGATAATATTGTGTTTCAAGTTTACTGGTTGGAAAACTTAAAAGGCTTTTTCAGACTGTCGGATATAATGCTGGCACCTGCCAATTGAATAGGATAGACAAGTCTTGAGATGCTATGAGAAAAGATGTGATTATTTTGGAAAGTTCAAGTACAAAAATAATTCAAATCATAAGGACTAATCCTCAACTGCCCGGCAGTAAAGTATACCCAGCTTTTTCAGCATAGTTTCTAAGCGCACTCGGATTAATGCCTAAAATCTCAGCTGCTCCATCAATTCCGTGTATTCTTCCATTTCAAAAAATGGGGATTAAAACAAAAAATATGTATGCTCTGAGTGTTTATCTCTTTTAATAAATTTGGCTTGAATATGCCGGTCAAAACCGATAAGGGATATAAAGTTTGAAAAAATGAATACGCTGCTTTTGGTAACAGAACAAATTTTTTGCGCCGGTTAAAAAATAATTTTGGTATTGAAATATAAATATTTTAATTGGGAGATATTTTTCATGATGCGTAGCTTTAATGCTTTTATTATCTTTTTATTAATCCTTTTTTGTTCCACCATCGTACTGGCAGGAAATGAAAATAATAAAGCAGTGCCTTTAAATCAGGAAAAAACCCAAGAACAGAAGGAAAAACAAGAACAGCAGGAAAAAGATGTTGACAGGGGCGAAGCATCTTTAAAAATGCTTCAGTCAATTATTGAATTGAAAAATAATTTAAACCAGAGAATCAAGGAGAAGAATCAACTTTTAAAAAAAAGCAGTTCTGATACTGAAAAAGAACAATTAAATTTAGAACTGGAAAAACTTGACAAGCAGCTCAACGATTCTGGAGTGGATTTTAAGCGGATTGCCACGGGTATTGATATGAGTCTATTCGATGAAAAAAAGGTCGAAGAATTTGACTGGAAAGATGAACTGGTTGGATTGATTAAACCCGGAATCAAGGAGATAAAAAGGCTTACTGTTAAGGCACGATACAAAACAAAATTAAAAGATGAACTCTCACATTATCAAGACCTCCTGCCTGTTGCGGGTCAGGCAATCCAGAATATTGCCCAGTTGATTTCCCAAACAAAAGACAAGGCTTTGAAGGACGATCTGAAAAAGATTTTACCTGAATGGAAAAGTGTTGAAAAACAAATTCTGAATAAAGTTGAAATCGTGGCCATGCGTCTGGCTGAAATCGATAGCGAGGGAAAATCCATAATTGAAACATCCCAGACATCCATAAAAAACTTTTTCCGGACACGGGGCCTTTTCCTTTTTATCGCTTTTGGAGCCTGTGTGGGAGTCCTCCTTTTTATGCGGCTTTTTTCAAGGCTTATAGTCAGATTTGTTCCGGGATATACATCAAAATACAGACCTTTTCATGCAAGGTTATTGAACCTGCTTTTCAGGATCACTGCCTTTGCAATGGTTTTTTTAGTTCTTATTTTTGTTTTTTATGCGGTGGAAGACTGGGTATTGTTAAGTTTAACCATTATTTTTATAATGGGACTGGGTTGGGCTGCCAAACATACTCTGCCTCAGTTCTGGCACCAGAGTCGGCTAATGCTTAATATCGGCTCAGTCAGGGAAGGAGAACGTATGATTTATCATGGTGTTCCCTGGCATGTAAAAAATATCAATGTATTCAGTGAGCTTGAAAATCCATATCTGGAAGTTAAGCTGCGAATACCCATTGAAGAGCTTCTCGGAAAAATATCAAGACCTTTTCATAAAAACGAGCCCTGGTTTCCCTGCAAACGAAATGACTGGGTTATCCTTTCCGATGGTACCCGCGGTGTTGTCACAAGTCTTTCCCATGAGATGGTTGAATTGGTTCAGCGGGGTGGTGCTCATAAGATCTATCAGACATCAGATTTTTTGGGTTTGGCTCCTTTAAATATTTCTTTAAATTTCAGGCTTAAAATTCCTTTTGGCATCAGTTATAATCTCCAGAAAGATTCCACTGGAAGTGTACTGGAAATTTTAGAATCACATATCAAAGAGCAAATTGAAAAAGAAGGATATGAAAAAAATCTGCTTAATCTCAGAGTGGAATTCCAGCAGGCAGGCGCTTCCTCCCTTGATTTGGTTGTGATTGCTGATTTTAAAGGCGATTTGGCACCTTTATATCAACGCTTATCCCGGGCGATCCAGAGATGGTGTGTTGATACCTGTACTTTAAATAATTGGGAAATCCCTTTTCCCCAGCTTACCATTCATAGATAAAGTATTGGTCATAAATAAAAGATGGGTCACAAATAAAGGCTTGGTTTTAAATGGCAATTGAATTGATAAAAAGGGAAATATTACCCAGCTCAAAGCAGTTTAGACAATTCTGGAAAGAAAAAGGTCCTTTTAAATATGCGTTGACAAGCAGCCAATTTCCTCCTGTAATGCTGGAACCTGAAGAATGGATTTTTTCAGATGATATTCAGGCAATTCTAAAAGAGTTGATGCAGTTTGATAAACGAAAAATGAAGATTGTAAAAGCCCCTTTTAATCCAGACAATAAAAGTATATTACGTCCTGAAATCTTAAGTTCATGGAAGATTAATAATTTTCCTGAAGAATGGGATGCATGCATCTGTGATATCTTTATTCCCCAGGGACATTTGACCAGGACTGTGGTTGAAAAAATAAATATACCTGAAGAAATGATAGAACCCAAACTGGTTGAAGTAATTTTTTTTCATTGCCTTGAAGATAATATTGATCAGCTTGGATATCAGCTTTTAAAACCCCGGGGTTCATCAAAATATGCAGCAATTAAAACATATCTTTCTGAATGGGAAGAAGATGAACAGGATGCAGGTCTTTTGTAAAAATTAAACCTTGCCTTCCAGGATCAGATTTACCATCATCTTTTTATAGTTGATCCCGGCCTTTTTGAACCCTTTTGTACCGTATTTCATATTGCCTTCCAAAACATAGAACTTTTTTTGGTGCTCAATAATATCAATTCCTACATCATCCCATCCACATTTTAAAGCTGTCATTTGTGCAAGATTAAGTGCTTCTTGAGGCAAAGGATCGAAGCTGATTGCACCGCCCTGTGAAATATTGGTTTTAAAATTGTCTTTGGCAGCGATCCGCCAATAGGAAAGTCTGATTTTTTTGCCGATAATAATAATTCGCATATCCCGGTCAATGGGAAAATATTCCTGGATATAGGCAGGGCCTTTGTTCCTTAAATACAGACAAAGGTCTTCAGAGTTTTGAATCAGGTATATATCATTGCCTCGGGATGATCCCTTGGCTTTTTTTGCAATAAACGGGAAGGAAAAAAAAGAAAGAATGGTTTGTTTTTGCTTTTTCCCATAAAAGATTTTTGTTTCAGGGTGGGGAATACCAAGCATATTAAAAGCAGCCGTCTGTTTTATCTTGTTGAGGGCAAATTTATAAGTATGAAAGTTGGGAAAGGTTTTTTTCCCCATGGCGTTAAACAGGTCAGCATAAAATGCCGTTGGGTAATAGATTTTTTTTGCAGACATAATCAGGTTTTGTTCTTGAATAGAATAATCCTGAAAATTGGGTTTAAACCCTATAGTTTGAATTGACGGGTATTGTTTTAACCTTGCGCCCAGGGCAACAGGTCTGGTGTCCAAATTTAAGTCCTTATAATGTTTAATCGGTCCAATAAAGATATCAGGTAATAATTGATTTTACCGGTATCCCTTTGGATTCTTTTTTTGCCAATTCCATGCATCCTTACACATATCAGCCAGCGTTTTATTCGCTTCCCAGCCAAGTTCCTCTTTTGCTTTGGCAGGATCTGCAAAACAGGCATCGATGTCACCCGGCCTTCTATCCACAATTTTATAGGGGATTTTTTTATTGCTTACAGCTTCCAGCCCTTTGATCATTTCAAGGACGGAATAGCCGGATCCTGTTCCAAGATTATAGATCAAAAGACCGGGATTGGTGAAAAGTTTCGGTAGGGTTTTAATGTGCCCCAATGCCAGATCAACCACATGAATATAATCTCTGACTCCAGTCCCGTCCAGAGTATTATAGTCATTTCCAAAGACACTGAGCTGGGGTAAATATCCTATTGCTACCTGTGATATATAAGGCATAAGATTGTTTGGGATACCAAAAGGGTCTTCCCCTATTTTACCGCTTTTATGAGCACCCACGGGGTTGAAATATCTTAACAAGGCAATATTCCAGTTTTTATCAGATATATAAACGTCCTGCAGGATTTCTTCGATCATCAGTTTTGTTCTGCCATAGGGATTGGTGGCTGAAAGAGGGAAATTTTCTTTTATGGGAAGGGATGCAGGATCTCCATATACGGTTGCTGAAGAAGAAAAGACAATATTTTTTACGTTAAACTCATTCATGACGGCCAGAAGATTCAAGGTCCCGGTAATATTGTTATGAAAGTACCTTAAGGGTATCGATACGGATTCACCTACTGCTTTCAAACCTGCAAAATGGATGACCGCATCTATTTTATGTTCAGAAAATACAGCAATGATCTGTTTTTTATTCAAAAGATCTGCTTTGTAGAAATCAAGGGATTTTCCGGTAATATTTTTTACACGATTTAAAGATTCTTCAGAACTATTGGAAAGATTGTCCAGGACAACTACATCATAATTTTCATTTAAAAGCTCAACACAGGTATGGCTTCCAATATATCCAGCCCCACCGGTAACAAGAATTTTCATAAATAGTCCTTATCTTTTTTGAGCATTACGGGTTTTTTAATGACAGCATTTAAAAATAATTCATCACAGACATTACAATTTTTACAATCTTTTGTACAGCGCGTCACCATGTTAAAAAAACAGATTCTATATTCTGGCTTTTATTTTTTTTAAAAAACGTGTATTTTTAATCTGGTATATAAGGACCAGACTATTTCATACCAGGTATTTCACATTAACAAGATCATTTAAAGCAATATATAATGGACAATTTTTAAAGAAGAAAAATAGTAAAAATAAAGGAAAATAAGTATCATAACATTGACATGCATAAAGTGTATGGTTAGAATCAAGGTGTTCAAGGTGCTAAATAACCCTGAAAAATAAACAATTGAATAAGGAGAGTTTTACAATGATTGATTTGACAGATCCTGCTAAAGTGCAGATAAATGAATATTTCCAGGGCAAAGAACCTACGCCCATTCGGATTTTTCTAAATTCAGGCGGCTGAGGCGGTCCATCACTTGCAATGGCTCTGGATGAGCCAAAAGACACAGATGACAGCTTTGACGTTAAAGGCCTGAAATTTGTTGTTGATAAAGAATTTATGCAAAAAGCTGAAAATATTAAAATCGATTTTACCGGGATGGGATTTCATCTTGATTCCAATATGGAAATCGAAGAATCCGGATGTGGAAGTTGTGGCTCCGGCGGTTCCTGTGGGGACTGATAATAGTAATTCCCTTTAAGGGAAAAGGTGGTCACTAATGTTGGCCACCTTTTCCCTTAAAATTCAGATATAGTTTTCATTATTTAGTCTTTGAACGAAAACCCACTCATCTACTGCGTTGCTGCAAAATTTTGCCAAGTTATAAGAAGGGGCCTCATTTACAGGAGTACACTCCGGTTTCAAAATTTCTTGCGCCTTCTATATGAGCAATCTTTCATCCAAATACGGGTTTTCGGTCAGGCACTATTTAAGATTTATTTTGTTTCCCTTCAGAGTGTTTGACCCCACCTTTGCAATCTTATCCGGGCTAATCTTTCGACTTTATTACAATTAAAGCACCTTTTTTTATGGAAACTGATGCTAAGGTCTTTTTAAAAGAATTGCTGATTCCAAGACAAGATCCCATCTCTAATGTTTTATTCGTCAGGGGATATTCAAGACCTTTTAAAGTTACTCCTGTTACTTTGTTTGTAATGGGGATAATGGATAAAAAATCTTTGGGCCCACCTTTAAGCTCTATAAAATCAGTTACAATATGGATTTGATTGTTCTTGTTTATAATTCTGGCAGGGATATTTAGCCGGACAAGTTTTTGTAATAAAAAGATATTGGCCAGTGTATGATCCATCCTTGAGCCGGTGACACCTAACAATGTGATGTCTGTTGCATTGTTTTTTAGAGCCCAGGATAGGCAAAGTTCAGTATCGGTTTGGTCTTTTCGTGAAGAAAAGGTCAGTGTTTTTACTTGTTTTTTTTCAAAAAACTGTTGATCCTCTGGAAGGATTGAATCAAAATCACCTATCATTACATCGGGTAAAATATTTAATGCTCTTAAATGCCTGGCACCGCCATCAGCACTTATAATCGTCTGGGCATCCTTGATCCAGTCTAAAGTTTCCTTTGTGTAATCAAGGTCTCCATTGGCTATTATCACACATTTCATAGGCAGTTTAGTACCATGAAAACAAGACAATGAAAACCCGAATCTTTTTAACATATCTTGACTATTTGTCCGCTAACTTATATTTTTCCTGGAAATGAAAAGTTTTAATTTGATAAACAGATATATTTTTAAGGAACTATTGTCTCCCTTTGTCATCAGTCTGTTTTTTCTAACATTTGTCTTTTTGATGACGCGAATACCGGAAATCACCAATATTGTTGTGAATTATAACGCTGATATTTCAGCCATTGCGTTGATGATTATTTATACTCTCCCAAGATTTTTAGAATTTACCATTCCAATGTCAATTATGATTTCCATCCTTTTAACGATAATGCGAATGTCACAGGAAAATGAGATCGTCGCGTTAAAAGGTGCTGGAGTATCCCTATATAAATTATTGCCACCAGTGTTGATTTTTTGTTTTTTAGGGGTTTTTTTGACAATGGGCATTACCGTTTTTGGTGTGGCCTGGGGAAAATTGTCCATTAAAAAGAAAAGTATTGAAATTGCAAGATCAAGTATTGATGCTGCTCTGCAGGAAAGACAATTTAATTCAGAGCTGGAAGATATCATGATTTATGTTTCCCATGTGGACATAAAAACAAAAGAATTAAAAGATGTCTTTATTGAAAACAGAAGATCAAAAGGGGTCATAAGCATTTCTATTGCTCCTTCAGGAAGATTAATACGGCTTAATGATGAGCAGGTATATACCATAAGACTTTATAATGGCGTCATCAATCAAGTGGATATTGAGGATGGCTCTGTAAGCAATATTCAATTTGAAAATTATGATATTAATATTGATTTGAATCTCATGGATAAAAGCAAAGGGGAAATAGCCAAAGAGCTGGATGAAAGAAGCCTGACAGAACTGGTTAAGTATATAAGGTCAAAGCCTAAACATAAAGGGAACTTGAACTCAGCACTCATGGAATTTCATGAGAAATTTTCTATTCCATTAGCCTGCCTGTCTCTGGGTCTGCTTGCATTTCCTTTGGGAATTCAATCGGCATCTCTGAGACGGTCTTCCGGATTCGGGCTGGGTATTTCCTTTTTCCTTTTATATTATTTTCTACTGGCCATTGGATGGTCAGCAGGCGAAACAGGTGATTATCCTCCTGTTTTAGGTATGTGGCTGCCAGACATCATTATGGGGGGAATAGGGATTTTTTTTCTTGTTAAAAATGCCAGGGAAGAACCGGTCACATTTCCGGCTTTTGTAAAAACGGCTGTAAAGGCAGTCAAAAATAGAATGAAACGAAAAATATGACTCGTCTACATAAATATTGGCTAAAGGAATTTTTTAAATTTTTTTCTATCATCCAGCTGATGATCCTGGTGCTGTTTGTAATTATTGATTACCTTACCAGAATGGACAAATTTTTAAATTCAGACCTTTCCCTTATCGGCGCATTTGGATATGTCCTGCTTAAAGTTCCTTTCATGTTTGTTCAACTGACCCCGGCAAGTATTCTTTTGGCAACAATTACTGTTTTTGGATTGATGAACAGAAACAATGAGCTTTTAGCCATAAGGTCTTCTGGTATCAGTATCTATTATCTTGTAAAACCTGCCATCATGGTGGCTGTTGTTCTTGCCCTTTTAATGTTTTTTTTAGGGGAGACCATTATTCCGATTTCCATGGCCAAGAGTAATTTTATTGAAAATAATGCGATAAAAAAAAAGAAGAATTATTTTTCTGCAAAAAAAGACATCTGGATAAAGTCTGAAAACAGACTGATCCACATCAACTTTTATGATCCTGTCCTTCAATCTGTTGCAGGTATCACCATTACATCCTTAAGAAAAAATTTCACCCTTGAGTCAAGAATTGATGCTAAAAAAGGATATTTTGAAACAGGGAAATGGGTGTTTGAAAATATTATCGAGCAAACCCATGCGGAAAACACTATGGATTATGATGTAAAATTAGTTGATAAAAAACATATCCCCCTGACATTTAAGCCGGAAGACCTTAGAGATGTTGCAAAAAAATCCGACGAAATGAGTTTTTTTGAATTGAAAAAATACGTTAATAAGGTTGAAGAAGAAGGATATAATGCAAGAACCTATAAAGTTGATTTAAATGGAAAGATCGCATTTCCCTTTATCTGCATCATTATGGCTTTGACCGGGGCGGCCACGGGTATGAGATCATTTGTAAAAGATAATATTCCACTGGCCATAGCAATCGGTGTTGTGATCGCATTTATGTATTGGATCATGTATGGATTTTGCCTCTCAATGGGATATGGATCTATTTTACCGCCTATCATAAGTGCATGGGCGGCTAATCTGTTTTTTTTGTGTTTTGGTACCCTTTATTTAATCAATACTGAATAATGACAGTAAAAAGCAAAGCAAATGGTCATTTTATATAAAACAATAATTAATATTCTATTTTTGATTGTTTTTCCATTTTTGCCGATCATCTATTTATTTTCGGAAAAAAGAAGGGCGAACATGCTTTCAAGGCTTGGGTTAAGAACTGGGCTGAAGCCTAAACAAATCGGAAAAAAAAGGATCTGGATACATGCCCTTTCAGTGGGCGAAGTCATATCATCTTTACCATTTGTCAAAGTATTAAAAAAACAGCATAAAAATTTGGATATTGTTTTTACTGCCTCAACAAAGACCGGATTTGATATGGCAACGAAATTATTTTTAAAAAAAGGTGACAAATTGACAGACCAATTGGGATATTTCCCCTTTGATCTGGGTTGGTCTGTTAAAAAAACAATCAGGTCTTTAGAAGCTGATGCTGTTGTAATTGTTGAGACAGACCTGTGGCCCAATTTTCTACATGAAATAAAAAAAAATAAAACACCTGTAGTATTAATTAATGCAAGGCTTTCAAAACGCTCTTTAAAAGGATATTTATTTTTCAGAAACTTTTCTTCCATGTTTTTTTCTTCTTTAACAATGATTATGGCACAAACTCCTTTGGACAAAGAACGTTTTCAAAGCATAGGCGTTGATGCGAACAAAATATTAGTTACGGGCAATATCAAGTTTGATCAACCCCTTGAGGATATGGATCAAGAAACGCGTAAAGCCATGAGGGATCGGTTTGGTATGCAAAAGAATACACTGGTCTTTGTTGCCGGTTCCACCCATGAAGGAGAAGAAAACATCCTTTGTAAAGTATATAAAAAAGTGAAGCAAAACTTTCCAGGTTTTGTCATGATCCTTGCCCCAAGGGACCCTAAAAGATGCTCAAAAATTTTATCATATTTTTTGTCCAATGATGTTCATGCAGTTTTAATGTCCAAAATGGATGAATTAAAAGATTGTCCAAATGTTATCCTGGTGGATAAAATGGGAGAGCTTTTCAAACTTTATGCAATTTGCGATGTGGCATTTATCGGGGGATCAATGGTCAGTCAGGGGGGGCATAATCCTTTGGAGCCGGCAGTTTTTTCCAAACCCATTCTTTTTGGTGACGATATGTCTGATTTTTTGTTGATTTCGACCTGGCTTCTGGATCATGGAGGTGCTAAACGGGTTTCATCAGAACAAGATTTGAGAAAAGAACTTGAAACTCTTTTGTTCAACAGGCCGGTTCAGCAAAATATGGGAAATAAAAATTTTGAGGTTTTTTCAAGGAATTGTGGTGCTGTGAAAAGAATTATAAAAAATATGGAGCAACTTCATATTGTTTGAAAAATATTTAAATAAATTAGAAAAAAGACTGACTCAAATTTCAAACAGCAATTATGAGCCTAAAATATTTTCTTTTGAATGGTTTGCCGTTGCAATTTCATATGGCTATGGTTTGGGTGTAAGGTTTCGGCTCTGGCTATATAGCAAAGGAATTTTAAAACAAAAAAACCTGCCCTGCTTTGTTATTTCCGTTGGAAATATTGTTGTTGGTGGAGCAGGAAAAACGCCCATGGCCATTTATCTTGTACAGGTTTTAAAAAAAATGGGAAAACAGACACTTGTTGTAAGTCGTGGGTATAAGGGCAAGTATAAAGATTCTGCAGTCATCGTTTCCAATGGCGATAAGATTTTTTTAGGAGTAAAAGACTCAGGGGATGAGCCTTATATGATGGCCAAAAGGAGAGCATTCCCTGTGGTAATAGGTAAAGACAGATTTAAGGCTGGAATAAAAGCAATTAATGCCTTTAATCCTGATGTAATCGTACTTGATGATGGATTTCAGCATTTGAAACTTAAAAGAGATCTTGATTTATTGCTTTTGGATTATATCTCCCCTTTAGGCAATAATAGATTGCTTCCAGCTGGTCGATTAAGGGAATCTCCCCAAATGTCTGCGCAAAGAACTGATGCCCTTATTTTTACGAGATGCCGGAATGTTGATGAAAATGCTGAAACCAATGAACAAGTGCTGCAGCATTTTCAAGATTGCCCCAGGTTTAAAACCTTTCACAGACCTTTCGTTTTTAAGCACATTGTTGGCAACTCAAATTTCAAAAATCCCATATCCGATGTTAAAGAGTTAAAAGGGAAAAAGGCTTTCATTTTTTCAGGAATTGCAAAAAACTCTTCTTTTTATAATACTATGAAAGATCTGGGTATTAATGTCCTGGAGCATCTTGAATTCAAAGATCATTACAGGTATAAGGAGTCTGATATTTTAGCTATTCACAACTCGGCAAACCAGTTTTGTGCCGATGTTGTTTTGACAACTGAAAAGGATTGGGCAAAGCTTGATCAGGATTCAAAATGGGGTTTGGATTTAATAGTGATCGGTATTCAAATAGAGTTTGAACATCCTCAAAAGTTTGAATTATTTTTACATTCAAGGTTAGAACGCAATGAATGATGACAGAATATACAAGCTGATAAAGCTTATGGTGGCTTTATTGTCAATGCTTCCAAGAAGGGTTTTAAGGTTTCTTTCAGACCTGTTGGGGCTTATCTGGTATACGGTGGATAAGCGCCACAAAAATGTTGTTCTTGAAAATATTAATTTTGCTTATCCGGGAAAATTCTCTCCAGAGCAAGCCCACAGATTTACAAAAGTTGTTTTTAAGAACGTTGCAGGCATTCTTTTTGAGGTCATCTGGTCCCATCGTAAAGCCTGGGATGAATTATCCTCTTATATTTCCATTAAAGGTGTAAAAAACATAGAAAATGCTAAAAAAAAAGGCAGGGGAATTATCCTTTTATGCAGCCATTTAGGCAATTTTGAGCTGGGTGGTGCCGTCATAGCAAAAGCGGGTATCGCTCCCTATGGAGTTTATCGGAAATTTGATTTTCAACCCATTGAGCAGTTTTTACTTGAAGTCAGACAACGATTTGGAACAACAATGATTCCTTTAAGGGGGGCTTCTAAAAAAATTGATACAATTTTAAGGAATAATGGTGTTGTCGGCACCCTGCTGGATCAGAGTGTTGACTGGTACAAGGGAGTGTTTGTTGATTATTTTGGAAGACCGGCATGTACTAATAATGGTCTTGCAAAGCTTGTTTTACGATCAAAAGCAGCTGTAGTCCCCGTGTTTATTATAAAGGAAAACAATAATTATATTGTGGAATTTTTACCTGAAATCCCTTTGGAGATCACAGGAGATCCTATCAAAGATATTGAAAACAATACCCAGAACTATGTATCTTCCATAGAGTCTACGATCAGACGATGTCCGGAACAATACTTCTGGGTGCATAATAGATGGAAGACCAAACCCTATTGTGTCCTTAAAAGCAATTAATCAATATATGGGATTTATCAAACTTACAGACACCTCCAGGGCCAGGATATTGATACGTGCTGCCAATTGGGTAGGTGATGCCATAATGACCACCCCTGTAATCCGGGCTGTCAGAAAAAATTTTCCAAAAGCAACAATTACAGTCCTGGCCAAACCCTGGGTGATCCCTGTCTATGAAAATAATCCCAATGTGGATGAAATTTTGATTTATGACAACAATAATCGACATAAAAAAGGATTAGGAACCTTAACGCTTGCCAAAGACTTAAGAGGCTATAAGTTTGATTTGGCCATATTGATGCAAAATGCATTTGAGGCAGGGCTTATTTCTTTTCTCGGCCGCATTAAAGAGCGGGTCGGATACAATACAGATGGGAGAGGGTTCCTTTTAAACAGAAAGGTAAAACTGGATCCAGCACTGAAAAAAGGGCATTTAATTGATTATTATATCGGTATTTTAAAAGGTGCCCATTTAGCAGATGACGGCAGGGAGCTTGATTTATTTCTTAGTGAATCTGATCGGAAATTCGCAAATAATTTTTTAAAACAGGAAAAATTTGATCTATCTCAACCTGTCATTGGTATTAATCCGGGGGCTACAGGTGGTACTGCAAAAAGGTGGTTCCCCCAGAGATATGCAGAAATTTGTAAAAATCTGGCCGAAAAACTCAAGGTTAAAATATTGATTTTTGGCGGTCCGGCAGATTTTGAGCTTGGCGAATATATCGCCGGATTGTCTAAGGATTGCTGTATCAATATTGCCGGTACAACCAGTCTTGGCCAGGCCTTTGCGCTTATAGAAAAATGTTCGCTGTTTATTACAAATGATTCAGGGCTGATGCATGCAGCCGCAGCCTTAAAAATTAACCAGATAGCCGTGATTGGTTCGACGGATTTTGTAGCCACAGCACCATCAAATAAAAACAGTATCATGGTCAGAGTAAAGGTTCCTTGCAGCCCCTGCTTGAAAGATGTCTGTCCCAATGACCATGAATGTATGGATAAAATCAGTGTTGACATGGTCATGGAAACCTGTAAGTCTCTTTTGAAAGCTAATTGGTAGAAGACTTAAAAGGGGCATTTTTTGTTTGATAACATAAAAAATATATTGATCATAAAACCGAGCGCTCTGGGAGATATTGTCCATTCCCTTCCTTTTTTAGCGGTTATAAAAAAAAGATTTCCCAATACTAAAATAGACTGGGTCGTGGCCCATGGGCTTCATAAATTTCTTGAAGGTCACCCAATGATTGACAAATTATGGATAATTAAAAAAGACCAGTGGAAAAAAATCGGCAATCTAAAGCATACCATCAAAGAGGTAAATGAACTTAGAAAAGGCCTGCAGGCTTCTGATTATGATGTTTCCATAGATCTTTCAGGCCTGTTAAGGTCTGGAATTATAAGTAAATTTTCAAAGGCCGGAATAAAGCTTGGATTTAAAGAATCAGATGAAGGAAGTTCTTTTTTTTATACCCATAAAGTTCATGGATCCATGAATATTCATGCCATAGACCGATATCTTGAGATCGCAAAGTTTATGGGGTGTTCCATTAATAAAACGGATAAAATTCAATATCCTTTTGCGCCCTTTGATCCTGACCCGCCAATATTAAAAAACCTGCCAAAAGATTTTGTTGTGATGTGCCCCTCGGCAGGCAAACCAGCCAATCGCTGGCATGCACAAAAATTTGGCAGACTTGCCGCAAAACTTATGCTTCCAACAGTTGTTATTGCAAGTCAAGCTGAAGCAGATATTGCCGAAAAGGTCGTTATGCACTCTAATGGGCGAGCCATCTCGCTTGCAGGCAAAACAGGATTAAAAGACCTTGTTGCCCTGATTAATAGAGCTATTTTTTTTGTCTGTAATGATACAGGCCCCATGCATATTGCAGCAGCGCTAAATGTTCCTGTATTTGCTATTTTTGGCCCGGCTAATCCCATCAGAACCGGTCCCTATGGTACGATCCATACTGTTATTCAAAAAAAAATGGATTGCGCGCCATGCTATGCAAAGCAACCCTGTACCCATTTCAGGTGCATGAATGAGTTAACTGTTGAGGATGTTTTTAATATAATAGATCAAAAGGTCGCTCAAACATGAAAATATCTGTGATCATTACAACATATAATCGTGTGGATGCACTCAAAAGGGTTTTGGATGGCCTTTTGTCCCAGACCCGGCTTGCTGAGCAAATTATTGTTGCTGATGATGGATCAGATAATCTTACAAAAACAATGCTTCAACCCTATCTTGATCAAAACCGAATCAAGATTTTACATGTTTGGCAAAAGGATAAGGGTTTTAGAGCAGCACGGATTAGAAACATGGCCATTGCTAAATCGAATGGTGACTACCTGATCCTTTTAGACGGGGACTGTATCCCGGAAAAACACTTTATCCAGGATCATCTTGCTCTGGCACAAAAAGGATATTTTTTCCAGGGGAAAAGAGTCATTGTGGGCCAGTTCGTTGAACGAGAATTTAACCATAAAACTTGTAATTCAAAAACCATATTAATGATTCATGCATTAAAAAAAGAGATATCCAATTGCCACCATATTTTTAGAATTCCTTTTTTTCCTTCATACACCACAAGCAAATTGTCCGGAGTAAGAAGCTGTAATATGGGACTGTTCAGGGATGATATCAGGGCTGTTAACGGGTTTAATCATGATTTTGAGGGATGGGGCAGGGAAGATTCGGAATTTGTTGTGCGGTTATTCAAATATGGTTTAAAAAGAAAAGAAAATCCTTTTAAGGCTATTTGTTTTCATTTATGGCATCATGAGAATAAAAGAAATCGCCTTGAGAAGAATGACAAGATGCTTAAAAAAGCATTAGAATCGGAATCTTTTTTTTGTAAATCAGGACTGAATGAATTTGATTGAACTAAAAAAAAGACAGTTCAATGTCTAAACAGGAGAGTAAAAGTTTAAAAGTGTCAAAATTATCTGTTTATATTATTGCTTTTAATGAAGAAGAGAAAATAAAACTGGCACTTCAAAGTGTTGAATGGGCAGATGAAATAATTGTTGCAGACTCTTTCAGCACGGATAATACAGCTTTGATTGCAAAAGAGTTTGGGGCAAAGGTGATTCAGATACCATTTAACGGGTTTGGAGAGCTTAGGAATATTGCCATTGAAGCTTGCAGTTATGATTGGATATTCAGTCTTGATTCAGATGAGCGATGTACAAAAAACGCCAAAGAAGAGATACAAAAAATTATTAATTCAAAAGACAGCCTTGATGCCTATTATGTTCCGAGAAGAAATTATTTTATGGGAAAATGGATCAGGCATGCTGGATTTTATCCAGACTTTCGGCAACCCCAGATATTCAGAAAAGGAGTGTTAAAGTTTAAGAACGATGCCGTCCACGAACGCTATGAAGTGATAAGCAATAAAGAATGCGGCTATTTAAATTCTTTTATTAACCAGGTACCGTTTAAAAATCTTGAGGAAGTGATTCACAAATCCAATCGATACTCCACACTTGGTGCCAAAAAATTACAGGAAACAAACAAAAAATCCGGAATGTCAAAAGCCTTGCTACATGGCATTTGGGCAGCGTTTACCATGTATATCTTAAAACTTGGATTTTTAGACGGATGGCCGGGCTTTATAATTGCTCTGGGAAATTTTGAAGGGACCTTTTATAAATATGCAAAGTTTTATTTAAAAGACAAGGGCCTTGATTCTTTTTTAAATACAAAGTTTCCAGACGGATAAGGGTATGGTTGATCTTTTTTTAACACTTATATGCTTTTCCGGGTTTGTTTATGCAAGTATCCACTGGTTAAAGATTAAACCATCCTATGCACCCTTGTTCTCTATTTCATCCATTGGTGTATTGCTGTTTTTCTTCTCAATGTTCAACCATCTTCAGAAGGGAACATTTTTTTTAATTTTTTCCGGGTTTGTGCTTTGTTTATTCTGGATACCTGTGTATTTGCAAAAGAGAAAAGAAAAAAGCCGCTTGCCTTTGTCCAGGGTTTTAATATTTTTTTTAATCCTCATCATTATCTCCTTTATCCTGACCCTTAATATGACATTTACTGTGGTTGATGATTATGTCTATTGGGGAATTATTGGGAAATATCTTTATATTAACAACCATCTTCCCGTTGCAGGCTGCGCCTTAGATCCAAGAATTCTTGCATACACACCCGGCACATCTCTAATTCATTATTTCTTTTACTTTTTGATGGGCAAATACAGTGTTCATATATCTTATTTTGCACAGAATATTATTTTAATCTCTGCTCTTTTTGTGGTGGTTGATAAGGAAAATATTAAAAAATCTATTGCTTATTTAGGTATCCTGATCATTCTTTTAACACTATTCTTTGGGAGCGTTTTTACAAAACTCCAGGTTGATTATCTTCTTTCCATCATTTGTTTTTCAATTTTCTGGATCTATTACAACGAAAAAAATATTCATTTGAAATTGCTGACGATGTCCATGCCTTTATGCTTTCTTTTTCTTATCAAAGAGATAGGATTTATGCTGGGATTGCTGATTGCGGCGGCCATTGTTCTTGATATTATGGCGGATAAGAAAATTGAGTGGAAAAATAAATTCAAACCGCTGGCTTCTATAATTTTGACGGGTTTTATAATATTATTATTAAAAAAGTTATGGGTCAGCCACATCACTGCCATGGGTTTCGTGGAATTTGCCAATGCTATTCATTGGGAATCCATAAAAGATACCTTAGATATTTTTTCCAGTGGGCAAAATCAAAAAGGATTTTTGATTTTTATAAAAGAGGTTTTTATTGGACCGGCTGACAGACTCAATATTCCCTATTTGTTTTGGTATATTATCATTGCTTTTTTATGGTATAAAAATTTAAAAATGTTCGAGAATAAAGACAAATCAAGATTTTTTTTATTTTCAGGGATAGTCTTTATATCATTTTTTCTCTATTTATTTTTATTATATTGTTTACAGATAATTATTTTTCACGTTGGAAGTACTTTTGACCATACAATGGGCTTTAGCCGATATTTTAATATATTGTTTTCACCTATTATTTTTATTGCTACCATCACTTTTTTCCACACTATTATTTTTACCAGGCATGAAGTAGGCAGAAAAATATTATACCCAATAATTTGCGTTGTTTTGATTGTTTTAAGCCTTTCAAGGGTAGAAGTATACTTGAATAAGGAAAAACAGGATATCCAGGTTAAAAAGGTTTCAGAAAGGATTGAAAGTAAAATAAATAATGATATAAATTCTATTGGCATCATTACCGGAAAAAATGATAATATAGCAAATTTACAATTTCAATATCATTTGTTGCCAAATAAAGTTGACATAGACATTAATAGAGAATTTAAAGATCATAACCAATTGATGCAATATATTGTAAAATATGATTATGTGCTTTTATATCATCCCGAATCTTTAATTCTGGACTGGCTTCAACCATATATTGGAAAAGAAAAAAGTTCTGAGAAGATAAGTTTTTTGCGTGTCCTAAAGGACAAATCAAAAGACAAGCTATTAGAAAAAATCTCAATAGAAAGGATTCTTCCTTAAAGGGAATACTATATGAATAAAGTATTACTCATCCCTGCATATAATCCTGAAGAAAAAATTATAGCAGTGGTCAAGGGCTTGCCCAAAGGAGTTTTTGATCAAGTCTTAATTGTAAATGATGGCAGCAATCTTAAATATTTGGAAATCTTTAATCAACTATCAATGATCAAAAATGTAAACATCCTGGAACATGAAACAAATCAGGGTAAGGGAGCAGCACTTAAAACCGGGTTTTCATATATTTTAAAAAATGCAAAAAACTGCCTGGGCGTTGTCACCGCAGATGCAGATGGACAGCACTTAAAAAAAGATATCCTGGCAATTGCAGATTGTTTGAAACCCGAACAGCGTGAGTTGACCATTGGAAGCAGAACATTTGATTCAGACGTCCCTCTTCGCAGTCATTTTGGCAACAAGTTGACCCGAATAGTCATGAAATTTATTTTCAAAATAGATTTAAAAGATACCCAGAGCGGTTTGCGGGCAATACCCTATTCATTACTGCCTCAATTATTAAAAATCTCTTTTAACCGATATGAATTTGAGATTGAGATGCTTCTTGCCGCCAAGAAAAATGGTTACTGGTTTAAAGAGATTGAAATAGATACGATTTATGAAAACAATAATATTGCTTCATCTTTTAACCCTGTTATTGATTCTGCAAGAATCTATTTTGTTCTATTTCGCTATATCCTTGCTTCATTGATAACAGCAGCCGTGGACTATATTATTTTTTTTGTCAGCTATGCATTTTTCCCAAAAATATTTTTTTGTACCTATGCTGCAAGACTGGTTGCTCTTTTTGTAAATTTTTTCATTTTAAAAAAGTTTGTTTTCCAATCAAAGGAAAAAATTGCCATCATTGGAATGAAGTATTTACTGATTGTGGGTATTTCAGGTTTTATATCTTCCGTCACCATTGAATATTTTCATAATGTATTAAATTTAAATATTGTTATATCAAAAGTATCAGCCGAACTTTTGTTTTACGTTGGAATTTTTATAGCCCAAAAAGAATTTGTATTTAAAAAGGTAAACAAATAGTAATGGAAAAAAAGACTGACTGGACGCAATACTATAATTCTCCCTATAAAAGCGCATCAATCACACGTAAAATAACAGGTCATATTTTAATTAAAACAATAAAAAAATATATTGGGGATACAAAAACCCTGTCTTTAATTGAGCTTGGAGGAGCAAATTCTGCTTTTTTAGAGCTTTTAATCAATGAGTTTCGCCCCAAAGAATACATTATTGTTGATAATAATCAGGCAGGGCTTGATAAAACAAAAAACAGAATAACAAAAGACAACAATGTATCTGTTTTGAATCTTGATATTTTAAAGAAAGATATATTAAAGAGGGATATTCAAAAGCAGGTGGATTTAGTCTTAAGTACCGGGTTGATAGAACATTTTGATAAAACAGGAACCCAAAAAGCCATTAAAGCCCATTTTGAGTTATTAAAACCAAAAGGGATTGCTGTTATGACATTCCCAACTCCTACAATACTTTATAAAATAACACGATATGCTGCAGAGGTTTTAGGACTCTGGATTTTTCATGATGAGAGACCACTTCTGATTAAAGAAGTATTAAAAACAGCAAAATTATATGGGCATATAAAGGAATTTAAAATTATATGGCCTATTTTTTTAACTCAAGGCCTGGTTGTTTTTCAAAAAAAATGAATTTCGGAGATAATTTATGAACATGGAAAGATACCTTGATAAATGCCCCATTGAATGTGATTCACCCATAGAGGTAACTAATATAATTCTTGAACAAGGTCTGCTTGAAAGATGTACTGGATGCAATCAGCTTTTCAGTCAGTGTACCAATACAGAGTTCAACTCTTCAATGGAAGAATTCAACAGCGAAAAAGGAACATGGCCTCCACCGGAAAATGTAAAAAGTCTGGAACGCAGTACAAAAAAGACATTGGATAATATTAAAAAACTTACGAATCAAAAACTTGGTCAATTAAAATTATTAGATGTGGGCTGTTCCAATGGCGCATTTATTTTTACTGCCAGTAAATCAGGAATACAATGCGAGGGTATCGAACCTGCCAGAGAAGCGGCTCTCGCAGCCAAGAAAGCAGGGTTAAAAGTTTATCAAGGCTTTCTTGAAGAAAGCGATTTTTCAAAAGAATCCTTTGATATAATTACACTTTTTGAAGTAATTGAACATCTTAAAAATCCCGTAGAATTATTAAATACATGCAACAGGCTTTTGAAAAAAAATGGGATAATGGTTATTAGAACAGCAAATACAGACAGCTGGACCGTCAGGATTTTAAAGGGTAAATGGCATTATTTTAATATCGGCAAACATGGCGGGCACATCAGTTTTTTTTGCAAAAAGTCCATTTCTGCGCTGGGTGCTAAAACCAATTTTAAAATAGAGTATTTTAATACCCATAGTGTAACATTATGCGAAAAACAAAAAACATCTCCTATTATATACAGGTTCTTTAAAATTATTTCAGAGATATTAAATTTGCCGGCAAAACTGACCGGGAACGGTCAAGAAATTGAAGTTTATTTGAAAAAGATATGATTTTATTTTAGAAATCTTTTCAAATAGTTACTTTCTTCTAATCCAAAATGAACTGGTTTCTAAAAAATCCAGAGAGGAACAGGCTATTTTTTCTTTTGATTTCTTAATAATTCTATCATCCTTTAATGCAGGACATTTAGAAGCTAACTTTTCAAAATAATGATCTTTTAAATATTTTACAGCACCAATGATTTCAAAATCGGCATTGGACGATAAAAAGGCTTCCAATAAATATTGTTCGTTCCAAAATTTTACCTGATTGATAATGCATTTTTCAGGATAATCCTTTGGCGTATAAATATCATGAATATGTACAATCACTCCGGGCTTCAGGATGGGTAGGATTTCAAGATATTCAAATAAAACATCTCCTTGAGGTTTGATCATATGAGATGAATCAATAAATAGGATGTCATTGGCTTGTAATTGTGTAAAAATGTTTTTATCCAAACTTTCTACGGGCTTTTTAATTAAATGAATCGGTAAATTCCCCAACCAGCCATGCCTATAGGGTTCAATGCAGATATGTTGGTTTTTGTGGTTGGTATTTCCCCGGCGATTTTTTTCAAGAGCCTTAGCTGACACAAGAGTGGAGAATCCACATCCAATTTCAATTAGTTTTTTTGGCTTAAAATGTCGAATTATGTTGTATAAATATTGAGCATCAATGGGCAAAAAAGAATAATTTATGTAAAAATATTCTAAGTTACCTTGAAAATTTAATGGGAACTCAGCAAATTCATCATTAAAATTAAATTTATCCAGCATCTCTAACTGCATGTTAATATTTAAATCTATACCGGGTAATTCCCTCTCTTTATTAAGGGCGTGCCTTAAATTTTTAGGATTCAGCAGGGGGTCGTAAAAATGGTCTAAAACCGGATAAACGCCAATCCATCTGAGGATTTTTTTTGTTATCCGCATATTTTCCAAATGATTAATATCAATAAGGCGGATCATATAAAATATTAACCCGCTTAAAAAAACAAAGGGGATCAGAATTATATCTAATATAATAAGAATGGGGTTTAGTATAAAAGTTAAAATAGGTATATATTTTTGAAATCGAAATGAATTTGGTATCATAAATATTGCTCCGGACCAGCCCCGTTTCCAAGTCCTAACTGGTGAAGTTTATAAATTCTTAGGATATTGCGGCCCATTGCATCAATCGTATGATGTTTTTCAACCATTTCAAAAGCGTTTTGAACCCGTTTTTGAGTATCATTTTCTTCATTTAGGAGTTGAAAAATCATATCTGCAAGATCCCCTGGATCTTCACTGTTAAAGAGTAGACCTGTTTTGTCGTGTTCAATAATATCCGGTATTCCTCCGCTTTTTGAACCCACAACGGGGCATGAACAATACATGGCTTCCAAAAGGGCCTGGGGTACGCCTTCAAAGGGAATGCCGCTCTTGCCCCTTGATGCCAGGATCTTGCAGTCAAATGCTCTGTAGTAGGCCCAGACATCATCTTTGGGACCCAGGATATGGACCCTTTCTCTTATTTGCAATTTGTCTGCAAGAACCCATAGAGAGTCAATATATTCTTTTGAGCTGTCACCTACTAAAACAAGATCGTGACCGGCAATTTTTGCTGCAATTTTTTCAAAGGCTTTGATAATCGTGTCAGCACCTTTGGCCTCAGATACCCTTCCCACAAAGCCTAAAAATCTTGTTTCAGGATCAATGTCCAATTCTCTTGCAAGGTTATTTCTTGCTTTTTCTTTTGACAGGAGTGTTTTTGGGGGAATAATTCCACTTGGCATGGAAAAAATCTGTTTGCCGGTAAGTTTGAAAACTATCTGAAGATGTTTTGTCGTATAATCGGCAGTTGTAAATATGTAGGTTGCAAGTTTTTTATATAAAATCTTATTGTACCAGGATCTGTTGACATGGGCGCTTATGTGCCTTGAAAGAATTCTGCATCCGATTTTTGCCCTTTTGGCCGCAAAAAGACCAACCTGAGAGTCCTCGTTTCCATGGGTGTTTACAATGTCAGGATTTTCTTTGATAAAAAGATTTTTTAAAAATTTGTAATCTTTTATTATTCCCAATCTTTTGAACTCAACAGCAAATGTTTTAAATCCATATTCCTTTGCTTTATTTAGCAAGGGGGTATTTAAGGGCGCAACAATAATTATTGTATGGCCTTTTTGTGCCATCCATACGGACTCATTAAAAATTCGTTTTTCAAGCCCTCCCCATTGGGTATGGCAGGTGGTGTGAATAATTTTATAATAGGAAATCATAAATCAGGGATTCTTAAAAGTTTTTCTTCAATTCTTTTGATATCGCAGGGTAGATCAATTTCAGGAGAATCGTAGGGGGTAATAACCACCTTGATCCTATAACCGAATTCCAGGACCCTTAATTGTTCGAGTTTTTCAATATGCTCACAGGTTCCTGTGGGAAGTGCAACCAGCTTATCCAGAAAGCTTTTTTTATAGGCGTAGAATCCGAGATGTTTATAAAAATCCACCTTTGATTCCAGATCCCTTGGATAAGGAATCTGGGCTCTTGAAAAATACAGGGCAAAGCCATTGTGATCAAAGGTGACTTTTACATCTTTAGGATCAGTGATTTCCCTCTCATCTCTTATCTTAAAGGCAAGGGTTGACATGACAAGATCAGGATCATCGCTAAATGGTGAAATCATTTCATCAATGATCAAGGGATTAAACATGGGCTGGTCTCCCTGGATATTGATAACAATATCATTGGGTCCAAGATTTAAAATCCCGGCCGTCTGGGCAACCCTGTCCGTTCCTGTGCGGCAGTCATCAGATGTCATCACTGCATGGCCGCCAAAATGTTCAACAGCTTTATATATCCTTTCATCATCCGTTGCCACGATTGTTTTTGAAACAGCCAAAGATTTTTGAGTCTGTTCATACACCCTTTGTATCATTGATTTACCTGCAACAAGGGCCAAAGGTTTTCCTTCAAACCTGCTTGATCCGTATCTGGATGGTATTATTGCAATCGTCATCTCAGTCTCTTTTACATTTTTATAAACAGGGATCTGGCTTTTTCCCTTGTCATGATAGATTTCCAGTCTTTGCCAAGACAGTTTTCCCATAAAGGATCAAGGCCCAGAGCCACGGTAATCATTTTTTCAACCTGTTCGTCTTCAAGATTTTTAACAAGACCCCGTGGCAGTTCAATCCGGCATTTTTCCATCATGGTTCGAAACTCTTTGACTCCAGCAGGATAGAATTCATCCAGATAATCAAACACGATGCAGCATCCGATCCCATGATGGGTTCCCAGAACATAGGAAAGTCCATAGGACAGGGCGTGGCAGGCCCCAACCTGTGAATAGGCAATACTCATACCACCGAAAAATGAGGCCATCATCAGCTTATCGTCGTGATCTGGATGGTCATCAATAAAAACCTGTCTGCAAAGATCAAGGGACTTTTCGCCATAGGCTTTGGAAAACTCATTTAAATATGTACCTTCAAGGGATTCAATACAATGGATATAGCAGTCCATGCCCGTATAAAAGTGTTGATCCTTTGGAACATCTTTTATCAGCTCAGGATCGAGAAGCACCTGGTCAAAAACAGTGTAGTCAGAGTTAAGACCCAGTTTTTTTTCAGGGCCTGTCAGAACGGCTGTCCTTGAAACTTCAGCTCCCGTACCGGAAAGAGTGGGAACTGCCATGTGGCAGACAGCAGGATTCTCAATAAGGTCCCATCCCTGGTAAAGTGTGGAAGACCCTGGATTTGTCAGCATTAGGGATATGGATTTGGCAAGGTCCATGCTGCTGCCGCCTCCTATACCGATGACTGCACAGGGAAGACTTGACCTGTGTGCTTTTACTTTAAGGGTCAATTCATCAACATATTTTGTTTTGGGCTCATCATCTACGTTCACCCATAAAAGCATGTCATTGTCGTGCAGAGGTAACTTTTTTTCCAAAGGTTTGCCCATGAACACATCATCTGTGACAAACACAACCCATGCATCATCATTGTTACGTTGATTGTTACGTTGATTTCCTATAATCTCATCAAGCTGTGAAAAACAGCCCCTTCCAAATATGATATTTGGAACCAGTTTAAAGTTTCTAAACATGTTTATCCTTTAAATGATTTCATTATGGCGTGAATTTTATTCTCAGTATCTTTTTTTGTCCATGACAGCATTATCTGCATGGATATTGTTCGTTTCATAATATTGTCGGATTCTTCAAGAACTATATTTTTATAATCAGGCATATTGTCTGCAAGTTCAAATGCAAGTTTAGCAGACCGTTTCATCTGTCTTAAATGGTGCCATTTTTTATAATAATGCCAGTTGTTGTCATACCAGTAAGGACACCCCACTTTGTTTTCGGCAAGATTTTTAGCAATCTGCCTGGCCCGTTCTTCAGTTGGCAGAAAAAAGCTTAAAAAGGTTGCAGAATCACCTTTGGCATCCGGGATATACCTGAAGCTAACTTCCGGCAGGTCTGCCATGGCATCTTTAATGGCAAGCTTGTTTTTTCTCTGGGTGGAAAGGATAAGATCCAGTTTATTTAACTGGGCAAGTCCTACTGCTGCGTTCAGTTCGCTGATCCTGTAATTGGTGCCGATAATGGGGTGATCGTCAGCTCCCCGGTCAGCGCCCCCTAAGTGGTCATGCCCATGGTCGGCAAACTGGTCTGCTTTTTCGTATACGTCTTTGCTGTTGGAAATAATACCGCCGCCTTCTCCGCAGGTAACAGTTTTAACTGCATCAAAGGAAAAGCATCCGGCAAGCCCAAAGGTTCCAAGGGCTTTGCCTTGATAAGTCGCCCCTAAAGACTGGCAGGCATCCTCAAGCAGAATCAATCCTTTTTTGTCGCAAAAGAGTTTGATCTCATCAATCCTTGCCATGGCACCGCACATGTGAACCGGAACAACAGCACGAGTTTTTGAAGTAATCACATCTTCAAGTTTGTCAGGATTAAGACACAGGGTTTCATCAATTTCTGCAAAAACAGGAATGGCACCAACGTTGATAATGGCTTCGAATGTGGCAACAAAGGTAAACCCGGGAATAATGACTTCATCTCCCGCACCTATGCCGCAGGCGGCAAGAGCAGTGCAAAGGGCTGCCGTGCCACTGGAACAAAGATGACTGTATTTGGCTCCAGTAATCTCACAAAGTTTTTTTTCAAATTCAAGGGCTTTAAAATGTCCGTTTCTTACCCCTTCAAATCCATACCGGAAAAGCACACCCGTTTCAAGAACATCTGCCACTTGTTTTTTTTCTTCATCACCAAATATTTCAAAACCAGGCATGGTTCCCTCCTCTTGTATTACATTGATTTACACATTACTTAATACATTGATGGTTTAATTTTTTTAAGCCATGGATAAGTATCATAATAAACAACAAAGTTTCAAGGTCTGCCCCAATAAATTGCAGGGTAATTATTTTATTTTTGTCTGGTGGATATTGGATCATGCTCATAACAGACAATAAAAATCATTCTTTTTCGTTCAGTATGGTCGACATTAAAACGATTGATCCGCCATAGATTCCATTGAAGTGGCCATTGAAATCTTTGAAGTGGAAATGGGCAAAGATCCCTGGTATTTGACGGTAGGCAAAACATCCCTTGAAAGGATCCATAAATTGTTGTCAAAGCTTGATTCCATAAGGCGAAGCAAGTAACGGGGTCTGTTGTATTAGAGGCTGACAAGGTCCTGTCCAACAAATATGTTGGATAGGTAGCGTCAATATTTAAAAGCATGCCTAAGTAGTTGAAATGGCAATTTTTTTTGATACAGGATCTAATTTTATTAACCGACATTCCCTTACAGGTTCAAAAAGCATCTGTAAAATGCGATCTAAACAAGGCACAAACCAACCCCTGACCTTCATGTTTGGTTGTGGGCAAACCAAGGGAAAAGACCATATCTGCTGCTCTTTTTTAGGGCAAAAGATTCAGGGTGTCTTTTTTTTGTGCCATGATATCTTTTTTGCTCAATAAGTGAGTTCTGTATTGGCCGTTAATAAAGAGTGCAGACTGGTCATCAAATTGCTTATTAAAAAAATAACCGCTTTGACCGGTGGGATTAATGCCGTAAGAATTCTCAGGATCACCAAAATCAATGATCCGCCGCGTAGATGGGCCGATATTAACTGCATAGGGGGGTGCTGATATCCCAAAACCCTGGAAATTGGGTACTTCACGACTCCCTTCAACCGAAAAAGGCCCGATATTAAAAATTTTGTCCATGGGTTTCTGCCTTCCAATGGCATGAACAAATTCAACGGTATGGGCTTTTTCCCAAACCCATTTTCCAGGGTCATCTCCAAAAAGTGTTTTAAGCTGGCCCAGGGTTTTTTGCCAGGCTGCCAGGATGATATCCTCACGGGATTCTGTTATGGCGGGTGTATTTTTATTATCCCACCATGGAGAGTCTTTGAGGTTTAATATCTTATTCATGGAACGGTCAGGAAGCCTTGTCCTTAAAAACGCCTTGAAAAAGTCTTCTCCCAGGTCATCCTTGAATATGGCAGTGGCCAGATTAAAGTGAAAGCAGTTAAAGATGGTGGGGCCAATGCTCTCAAGTTTATGAAATCCGTCCCAGTTTTCATATAACCCAAGGACTTTTATTGCTGTTTTATCCTGTTTTGCCGCATCAAGATTCTTAAGGATGTTTAGCTGGGTGTCCCTTATCTCAAGGCAGAATGCTGATTTTGTATCCAGTTGAATCTGCATCATATCCTGGGCGGTCCATCCGGATTGTTTGGAATTTAAAAGTTCCTGGATTCTCTTGGCCCGGTTGTCAATATTATAATATCCGGGTATAGTGCCTGTCCCAAAGTCCTGGGGCTGATGGTTTGCTGATACAATAAACCCTGAAGAAGGGTTAATAAATTGAGGATTTTGGCTGAAATCAAGGGTTCCTAAATAATCGTTTTCAGGATTTGAGCCATCCATGATAAAGTTTGGATCAACATGTGCGGGTCTAATGGGTAACCCTGCCACGGCCCACCATCCGATGTTGCCTTCAGAATCGGCCATGACGAAATTCAAACCTGGTGCGTGCACTTTTTTTAAGGCATGGTTTGCTTCAAAAACAGTTTGAACGTGACTCAGTTCATACAGGCCGTCAATAATTTTATTGGACACATCATGGAAAGCCCATGAAATGGCAATGGGTTCTCTGGCTGATTTAAGGCCATTGATCACATCATTAATGATGGGGCCGTGTTTTGATTGACGAACTTTTATAAGGATATCATCTCCACCTTTGACCTTGATAATTTCATCTTCAATGACAAGGTCGGTCCACTTGTTGTCGGACCACACCTGGTCAGGGTTGTCAGGATTTGGTTTTTCCCGGAACATATCAAGATCATCATTCTGGAACATGGTCAGGGACCATGCCATTTTTGAATTGAGTCCCAGAAGGGGCAGGGGGTATCCTGAAAGGAAATGGCCGTACAGCTCATGATCTGGGGTAACAATATGGGCTTCATACCATACCGAAGGGCAGGAATATGCAATATGGGGATCTCCTGCCAGAATGGGCCGCCCTGATTTTGTCCTGGTTCCGGATACAGCCCAGGCATTACTGCCTTCAAAAAAGCCGATCGGAGAAAATTTGGTTTCAATATCAGCAACAAGCCCGGCTATTTTTCCCATTGAAGCGTGGGTTTGGGTTAACAGTTTTAAGGGCGGGCTTGTTGAAAGTTTATATTCAAGATCCTGAAGATATTCCTCGCCAAGGCTGTCCAGGATAAATGAGTACAAGGGGTCTGATTTAAATCCGGTAGCAAAGCTGTAGGCCATGTATCCTGCAACACTGATGGCGTCTGCCGTGGTAAAAGGTGTTTTTTTAATTTTTAATATATCAAATTCAATGGGGGTTGGGCCTGTTTTGATAAAATGATTGATACCCTTGATATAGGCAGATGATATCTCATAACCTGGAGTGTCTTTGGCCTGCTGCCTGATATATTCTTCTCCAAACTGTTTTAACCGGATGGTCCTGAAAAATGTATCCGTGGAAATTAATTTGGGGCCTAAAATTTCAGACAGCTGTCCTTTGGAAAGCCGTCGTAATAATTCCATATGAAACAAGCGTTCCTGGGCATGAAGGTATCCAAGGGCAGAATAGGCATCTTTTTCATTTCCAGCATAGATATGGGGGATGGCCCATTTGTCGTAATGGACATCGACTTTTTGCTTAAGCCCTGGCAGGTTAAGAGTTCCGGATCGTTGGGGTTGTTTTGAATCCAGGTAATAATAAGCGGTTCCACTGCAAATAAGAACAATGACGATGATATTGGCCAAAAGAATTTTAATGATTTTCATAGGGTTTTTTAAAACTCCATTTTAGTATAAAATAAACAATCAAAAGAATATTTGTATTAAATTAATATACACAACAATAAATGGGGTCTAAATGTCAATAAATAACTTGGAATTTGATGTTTTTAAATTGTAAACCAGATTGTCTCTGGATCAAAGACCAGTCTTAAGGATAAGGGGGGTGATCAAGGTTTTACAAAATGGTTTAACCTGTCTTTCAAATCCTTGAGAGTGTTTTTTGAACCCGGCTCTGCAGGGAAAACTTCAGTATAATAATTTTTTTGGTAGTTCGGTAAAAATTTGATTGACATATTTTTGGATATTTTTGATGATTCGAATTTAATTACAGTTTTCCTAAAGAAAAGGGATAAAATATTTAATGGAATATTTAGAAGTAGATAAGCTTGAGAAAATACATAATAGAAATTTAAACATTTCGAGCTATGTTGTAGATCAAGAGCATGTTTTAATCACAGGAGAATTCAAAGAAAGAAATCTGATAACGGTTTATGAGAGATCTGGTGAGCCAATAGAACCAAATATTTTTCATCATATGCAAATTCAATTACTCATCAAAAATGCTGAATTAAAAATTGTGGATATTCATGTCAAAATTCCAGGTGCTCCCCATGATGAAATCTGTAGAGAAATGGAAAATAGTCTTGATAAAATAAAAGGACTTAACATAGCACCAGGATTTACATCTAAAATCAAAAAGATTGCAGGTGGTATAAAAGGATGTGTTCATTTGACAACCTTACTTTTATCTATGGCACCAGCAGCACTTCAAGGATATTGGATATTTGAAGCACGAAAAACACAAAGAAGCGAAGAATCTGTTTTGGATATTAAAAAATATTTAGTTGATGCCTGCTGGGCATGGCGTAAAGACGGTCCTTTAGCTATAAATCTTAATACAAAGAATAATAACTGAATATTTGACCCGAAGTGTTAAATCTGTTTTATCGACGAAACTATAAATGTATTTTAAGGTTTAAAAAATTTTTGTTATTAATTAAGGAGACAATCCATGGGCTTGCTCAATCTGTTGCTTAAAGATCCGCTTGCGTTCATCCTTATAGCCATACCGCTCTTGTATGCCATTATTTTTCATGAGTTGGCGCATGGCTGGGTAGCCTATCGCATGGGCGATTCGACAGCTAAGTCGCTTGGACGTCTAAGTCTCAATCCGCTCAAACACCTTGACCCTGTTGGCACCATCATGCTCTTTATTTTCGGCTTTGGCTGGGCAAAACCAGTGCCAGTGAATTTTAACCAATTGCGTGATAGGCGCAAGGGGATGATAGCGGTCTCTTCTGCAGGGATCATCGCGAACATGCTATTAGCGTTTGGTGCTCTTTTTTTGGATCGATTGCTGTCCCCTTCGCCATCAAGTATGTCGGCACAACTTCTCTATTATTTTGCAAAGATCAACATCATTTTGGCCGCTTTTAATTTAATACCACTGCCACCTCTCGACGGGTCTAAAATTCTTATGGGCTTCGCATCCCCAAGCATTCAAAACTACCTTTTCCGTCTCGAGAAATATGGATTTTTTATAATTATCGGACTACTTTATTTAGGTGTTCTAAATCCTATAATTCATTTTTTCCAATTGACAATTCTATCGCTTATCAAACTGTTGTTGCCCTAATCGTTAACTGTCAAACAAGGAACAGATAAGCCGCTGTTGCTTATGATCAGCTTTGTGTTTCTGCCCGTGTTGAAACTGGCGAGTTGATTGCCAGCGATAATTAAAAAGGATGTTCAATCTGTATGGTACTGTGGTGGTTGGGTTTTATTAAAATGTTTCTTTGTGGTGTAAAAACAATTGAATAAAACAGGGCTTTCTTAAATGTTTTTTATCTCCAATTATGTTGCCAGTTTATTATGTTGCGAGTTTTTTCTTCTAATGAATTTTTAAAGGCTGTATTTTCTTTGGATTTAATTCTTTTACTTTTGACAGGTAGGATTCAATGATTTGCTGATTAAACCCGGCATTGTTTTGGCAAAATCAGCCCCCTTTAAATTGTATTCAGCGGCTACACCGCCAAACCCCGCCCCATTTATTTAAATGATACCCCGCCGCTCTTTCGTATAAGCCGATCATAGATCTGAGGGAGTACCAGGTCTATGAAAAAGAAAATACGAAGACGCAAGTGTAAAAATTGCCATGATCTATTCATACCGGATACCTGCCAATTAAAAAGGCAAAAGTTCTGCATTGAGTCAGAATGCAAGAAAACCAGCAAAAAATAGAGTCATCAGATGTGGCTAAAAAAGCCGAGACTATTTCTCAGTCCCTGAAAATGACATTGAGTGTTCTGTAGTGGCTTGAACAAAATTCCGGCTACTGGAAGCGGCAAAAACCTTAATATTTGAAGTGCGTTACAAGAGATCTTATCGGCCAAAAAGCTTGTCTTTATTGCCTTAACGCCACTTTATTAAAACAGTGTTGAAAATTATGCTTGATATCACTGCTCAAGGGGATATAATGTTGGAAATTGATATTCCTAAAATTTGATTGTGCAAGATCAAGGATGCTAAGATGACAACATGTATTTTTCCAATGGAGCAAAACAATTCAATGAGATTAATGCTAAAATACATAGTCATTAAAAGAGAAAATCTTGGTCGATTCAGATTTTGGGCAAGTAATGCGGAAACGAAAAACTGGCTTGACTGTTAAGACACGAGAGGAACGGATATTGCCAGACCCGGTGACCTATGTATTACAGCAAATTATTATGTTGCCAGTTATTTTAAAAAATTCCAAAATCTTGCATAACCTATTGAATTTAAAGGCAATATCGATTTACACAAGCCAAGTAGAAATCCCCTTAAAAATCAGATAGTTACGGCAGCTCGCAACATAACTCCAATATACAGTAATGGCAGCTTTGCCAGTTTGATTGTGGCGATTTCCCATATACTTGAATATAAAGTTTTTGTAAACCAAATGTTGGTTCCTATAGGTAGTTATCCCTATTTACAACAATAATTTATTTTGATACTGCTTTATTAATCAATATCTTAAACACATTCTGTTGATTTTATGGTTTGGGGGATGTGAAGAAGGCAAGCACTATCAAGTTTATTTCAACAGTAATGGGAATTTTATATGACTGAAAAATATACCTACGAAGAATTAGAAAAAAAGATTCGGGAATTAGAGAAAGCAGAATCTAAGCGCAAGTGGGCAGAGGATGAACTGCGGGTGAGTGAAGAAAAATTCCGGGTGCTGTTCGAGAAAAACATACACGGTATGCTGATTGTTGATGTTGAAACGCGGCGGTTTCCATATGCTAATATAGCTTTCTGTCGGATGTTTGGATATTCAGAAACAGAAATGCTTCAGATTGGTGTTGAGGATATTCACCCAAAAGACTCGCTTGACTATATTTTGTCAGAGTTCACACGTCAAAAGCAAGGGGAAAAGGAAGGGGCTACCGAGCTTCCATGTATCCATAAAGACGGTACAGTTTTTAATGCCGACATAGCTGCTACTAATATCGTAATCAATCATAGAAAATGCGTGGTGGGCGTTTTTATAGATATCACCAAACGCAAACTGGTTGAGGTGGAGTTGGCAAAACACCGCGAACACTTGGAGGAGCTGGTCAAGCATCGCACTGAAGCACTGCAACAGAAAATCGTCGAGCAAAAACAAGCAGAGGAAAAGTTGCGGGAGAGTGAAAGTCGCTTTCGAGATATTGCCCAAAGTATGGCGGATTGGATTTGGGAAGTAGACTCTAATGGACGATATACATATTGTTCTGAAAAGGTTAAAAGCATTCTCGGTTATACACCTAAAGAAATGGTAGGAAAGACACCATTTGATTTCATGGCCCCCAACGAAGCTGAAAAAAATGGCAAGATCTTTGAAAAAATTGTAGCTAAAAAAATACCAATAAAAAATCTGGAAAACTGGAATATCTCCAAAGATGGACGAGCAGTATGCTTTATGACAAGGGGTGTTCCAATTTTGAATAAAAATGGAGAGTTGCTTGGATTTCGTGGGGTCGATAGTGATATTACCGATTTTAAAAAAAATGAAGCTGACCAAAAAAGACTTGAATCAGAACTCCAGCAGGCGCAAAAGATGGAATCCATTGGCCGCCTGGCAGGCGGTGTGGCTCACGATTATAATAATGCACTCACGACGATCATGGGTTATACTGAACTGGCCATGACCGATGCTGATCCTAACGGACATTTGCATGATAATCTCAATGAAATTCTCAAGGCTTCAACAAATGCAAAAGACATTACCCGGCAACTACTGGCTTTTGCCAGCAAACAGACCATAGACCCTCAGGTAATTGATCTGAATACGAATATAGACGTTATGCTTAAAATGCTTAGGCGCCTTATCGGCGAGGATATTGATCTTGCCTGGTTTCCAGGAAATAAGCTTTGGCCAGTCAAGATGGACCCATCTCAAATTGATCAGATTTTGGTCAACTTGTGCGTCAATGCCAAAGATGCTATCGCCGGAGTTGGCAAGATTACGATCGAAACAGATATGGTGGCTCTGGATGAAGCCTACTGCTCCTACCATACCGGTTTTATCCCCGGTGGTTTTGTTATGATGGCAATAAGCGATAATGGCTGCGGTATGGATAAAGAAATATTGGACAATATTTTTGAACCATTTTTTACCACAAAGGATATAGAAGAAGGCACAGGCCTTGGTCTGGCCACCGTTTACGGCATTGTAAAGCAGAACAAAGGATTCATCAATGTATACAGCGAAAAGGACCAAGGAACAACTATCACGATCTACCTACCCCGGGATGATAGCAAAGTTATTGAAATTCAGAAGGAAAGTATAGATGAAATCCCCCAGGGTAGGGGCGAGACGATCCTGCTGGTGGAAGACGATATCGCGATCCTGAAACTTGCTTACATGATTCTCAAAGGCCGTGGGTACAAAGTGCTGGCAGCTAACTCACCAACAGGAGCTATACAGATGGTAAAAGAATATAAAAACGAAATTCACCTGATTTTAACCGACGTAGTCATGCCTGAAATGTACGGGAATGAAATGGTAATTAAGCTGCAGGCTCTTTACCCGGGCCTTAAGCACATTTTCATGTCTGGATACACGGCTAAAGCCGTCGCCCATCACGGTGTTCTGGATGAGGGGGTGGACTTTATTCAGAAGCCATTCTCCAAAAACGATCTGGCAACAATAGTCAGAAAAGTATTGGATAGGGAATAAAATCGAGCCCTATATCTTGTGCTCTGGAAGAATGCTGTTCTGTCATCTGGCATTAAATTATATGAACTGAGAATGACATCGCAAGCCATTCTTCCGCATTCTACTCTATAATATATACATCACATTTTGACAGATTCTTGGATAATAATTTCCAGGGACTTGACCAAGATCCGCTTACACCCATAAAAAATAATGGTAGCCTGATTAATTTGATTTTACCTTTTTCCATATTTGTGAATTAGTTTTTGAAACTTTATTTACTTTGCACAACAATATACTGTACTGTGATTATTATAGAAACTTACTGGCATATATACCCTTACCTATCAAAAGAGGAATTAATATGCAAAATTACAAGCACATTACAACAATTTGTTTTATGTTCATATTTTTTTTCGGTGTTCAATTTCAAAATTTAGCTATGGCCGGGGAAAAAATTACTTGGTACATTAAGGGATTTCCACCAGCTTTCATTCTGGACGGAGAATATAAGGACCAAGGCTTTGCAGACTATTTGATCAAACATCTTGAGGCTGCCATGCCAGATTATGATCATGACTCGGTTGAAACCAATTTAAAGCGTACTCTTCAGTCCCTTAAGACAGGTGAACACTGCTGTTATCCTGCCCTCCTTAGGACACCGGAACGTGATCAATTAGCTTATTTTTCAGCATATATATGGCTTACGCCGCTTCAACTGATCTTTAACAAGTCCACTGCAGAAAAACTCAAGCTCATCCCGGGCCAAAAAGTTTCCCTTGAACAAATCCTCAAGAATAAAGACCTTTCGGTGATTTTAGATGTTAAGCGCAGATTTACCAAAAATATTGATGTGCTGGTCAAGCGCTATGCCAGTGAACCCAACATCAAGCCGTTAGTTGTAACACCAGGTAGTAGCTGGGCATCTTTTAAAATGGTAGCTGAGGGACACGCGGATTATATGATAGAGTATCCTTGGGGTGCCCCTATTTTTCTGAAAGAAAACGGTCTACCCGAGGATGCGCTTGTATCCGTACAGATTCAAGAACTGGGCAAAAAGGTTGTTGGGCATGTCGCACATGTGGCATGCCCAAGAACCGAATGGGGCAGCCGAGTCATACATGAAATAGATGATGCTATTCAAAAGATGGCAAACGAGCCGGCCTACCGGCATGCCATGCAAAAATGGTTAAACATTCCCGCTGATTCTGATTTAGGTCGACAAAGTGAGGCTTTTTACAATGAACGGGCGAGTCGCTCATGGCACACTGCCCCCGAGAACAAATAATATAGACGAGTGAAGTATGAATAATTTTTGGGACAAATCCATAGTCAAGCGCCTTTTTTTATTATTACTCGCCTGGTATGCCATCGTGGTAATCGTTGTGACTGTCGTTGGATCGGGATTTCAAATAATACAGACCAGACAGGCCATCATCACCTCTGTCCAAGATTTAGGTATATCCTTCACACCCGGGCTTTCTAATGCAGTTTGGACTTTTGACAGCGATTTTATCAACTCAAATCTTAAAGGGATTGTCCTTAGTCCCAATATCGCGGCCGCCAGGATTGAGGATAAAACCGGCAAGGTTATCCATAGTCTACAAGTAGAGGAAAATTCTGGTATAGGATTATTGCTCCCACACCTGGATGAGATCGGTTTCGATCTTTGGACAAAAAGCCGCAAAGATAACAGGATAGAATTAGGGCGTTTATTCATCACCCCCAGTAAGAAAGCTCAGATTGAAAAACTACGACAGGGCCTTTTAATTATTTTAATCTACACGATTTTCACCCTACTCATTTTAGGTGGAGGCTTCCTTTTTTTGGGCCGCAGGTTATTGACTTGGCCCTTGACCCAACTTGCCCGTGCTATCGAGTCTATTGATCCAGGTCGTGATCGTGTTGTTATAGGACTCAATCCCGAAAATATGAAAGGCGAGATTAAAACATTGCTGGATATGGTCAACAATCTGCTGCTACGATCGACCAAATTCCGTCAAGCACTTGATGCGCTCAATAAGGATCTCGAGAACCAGGTTAACCTTCGTACAGCCGAGTTGTCCGAGTCCAATCGTGCTTTAAAAAAAGAAATCACAAATCACAAACATGCTCAAGAAGAAATCGAAACACTTAGAGGAATCATTCCAATATGTAGTCATTGTGGGAACAGGGATTTAATTCCCCCCAGTTTTCAAGGTTTTTTTTGCAGCCAATTTCAGGGTAAATTACCTGCCACTATTTTAATTCCTTCCATTTAATTCCCTTAAATATTTTTAAAATCATATATAATTCCCTCTATTTAATTCGCCTTGTAACTACTTTCAGGAGGGATTATGGAGTCCGTTCTCTGTGCAGGTTGCAGCACTTTTTTTGTTCCCAGAAACAAATGTCAGATATTCTGTTCTGAGCCGGACTGCCAGCGAGTCAGAAAAACCCTATGGCAAAAACAAAAGCGTACAACCGATCCAGAATATAAAGAGGAACAGCGCCTGGCACAAAATAAATGGCTTCAAAATAACCCTGGTTATTGGAAAGATTATCGCCGCAGGAACCCTGAAAAAGCTGATAGAAACCGATCTCTTCAGAAAATCAGGAATATGAAACATCGGCAGGATCAGACTGTTTACAACGTATCAAAAACCATTGGTATTGCAAAGATGGACGCGAGAAGACCGAGAGAATACAGCCTTTCCGGGCAGTATTGGCTTGTACCGACCGTTGCAAAGATGGACGCGGTAAAAATTTTTATCACTTCAGTACCAGTCAGTTCGCCATAATTGCAAAGATGGACTCGGGGACATGGGATCAGTGCCTGTGCTACAGAGCATAAAACCCTATAACCCAAGGAGGACATCATGATAAGAAAAAAAGTGCTTGCTCCGGCCCGGGTCCGGAAAACAGGCAAGAGTTTTTGTTTTATCTCCCATCGGTTTCTTACCGATGGTTTTTTGCAATCAATGACCCGTCATGAATTAGCTCTTTATGTGTTTCTGGTATTGGCTTCGGACCGGAATGGACTTTCGTTTTATAGCGACAAGACTATATGTTCCATTCTGGCCTTTAAGGAGGATGAATATATTTTTGCCCGGAGCTGTCTGATCCATAAAGATCTTATCATGTATGACGGAACCCTGTTCCAGGTTCTCTCACTGCCAGAAAGTGTTCATAAGGAGACTGTCCTATGATAAACAAACGAACCCTTTTTGAAATTCACCGGTTAAAGGACATGCAGTTTTCCATAAGACAGATTGCCAAAACCTTGAATCTGGACAGGGGGACTGTTAGCAGATACATCGAACATCCGGATATCACCCGCAAGTCAATGCGGGGAAGGCCTTCAAAGCTTGACCCTTTTCGGGAAGATATCAAAGAGATGGTGGATCAATATCCCAGAGTCAAAGCCCCTGTAGTTTTAAGGGAAATAAGCGGCAAGGGCTTTGATGGAGAAATAACCATTGTTCGAGAGTATCTCAGGGCTCTTAGGTATAATGCTGGCGGAAAACAAGCCTTTATTCGTTTTGAATCCCAACCAGGTCAACAGATACAAATTGACTGGGGCCATTTTGGCAGTCTTGTATATGAAGGAACTTCAAGAAAACTGTATGCTCTTGCTGTCATTGAATCCCACAGCAGAAGGCTGTATGTTATTTTTACCCACAGTCAAAAACAAGAAGTACTCCACCAATGCCTTGTTAAAGCATTCCTCTATTTTGGCGGCACACCCAAAGAAATAGTCGTGGATAATATGCTGACGGCAGTAACTGAACGTGTGGGGTCCATGGTCCGTTTTAACGAATCATTTCTTGATTTTTTAAGGCACTTTAGTATTACGCCTGTGGCCTGCAATATCAGGTCACCCCATGAAAAAGGGAAAATAGAAAACAGCATTAAATATCTGCGAAATAACTTCTGGCCATTAAGGACCTTCAGTGATCTTGAAGATGTTAATCATCAGGTTGTGGCCTGGCTTAACACCATTGCCAATCAAAGACAGCACCAGACCACAGGACAAAAACCAGTCCAAAGATTTGTAAAAGAAGCCTTAAGGCCATTGCCGGACCCCTTGCCCGACTTCCGGGAGACCGAGACGCTTCTGGTGTACAAAGATTTTGGGATTCGTTTTGATACAAATGTCTATACTGTACCACCCAGACTGGTGGGTAAATCAGTAACCCTTAAAGCAGACAACCGGACAATATCTATTTATTACAAAGAGAAACAGGTGGCAACCCATGTGCGAACCTGGAAGAAAAAACAGCGGATTGATCTTGCCTCTCACAGTGAGCAGGTCAAAAAGCTCAAGAAAAAAGTGTTCATGGATAAACAGATCATGATTTTTATGTCCCTGGGTCAGGAAGCTGTGGATTACCTTGAAAAATTGGCCTATGCATCCCAACCTTTGAAAAAGACAGTCGCTCGTCTGTTGGTTCTGAACGATGATTATGGCACAGCATCTTTGATATATGCACTGAAAAAAGCATTGGAACATAAACTGTATGGATTTGCCTATGTCCAGAACATTTTATACCAGGAAATGACCCCTTCAATCCAGCATCGACCAGTAGAATTAAAAAATGATGAACTCAACAAAATCCGTCTGCCAAGACCCAACCTTGCTGAATATGATGCTATCGCACTTAAAAGGAGAAAGAAATAATGGATGATATCATTGAAAACTTGAAATCTCTTCGGTTAAAGAACTGTGCACAGAATCTGGCCGATGTTTTAGATCAGGCTGCCCGGGAAAACCTGTCTGTCCTTCAGGCTATTGACCGGCTGCTGGAAATTGAACTTGCCTGTAGAAACAAGGCCAGGATCATCTTAAGATTTAAGCAGTCCAAGCTGGGAGAGAAAACAACCATTGATCAATTTGACTTTAACCATCATGAATCCAGACGAAAGCATAAAAACAAAATTTTAAGTTTGATCGACTTGGGATTTGTCCAAAACAAAAAAGATATTATTTTCATCGGTAATCCAGGAACTGGTAAGACTTTTTTATCCAGATGCATTGCATATGCCGCCACCCAGGCAGGGATCAAAATACTTTTTACCACGACCATGGATATGATTAATCAGCTTGTGGCTGCAAAAACAGACCACACATTGCTTAAAAAGCTTCAATATTATCAATCACAGGATATTTTAGTGTGTGATGAGACTGGGTACCTTCCGCTGGGCAGGCAGGGATCAAACCTGTTCTTCCAAGTTATAAGCGCCAGGCATGAAAAAAAGTCGACCATAATCACGACAAATCTGCCGTTTGCCAAATGGGGGAACATCTTTGACGGAACCACTGTTGCCACAGCGATTGCTGACCGTCTCGTTTACAACTCTGAGATCCTCATACTTGAAGGAGAAAGCTATCGAAAGAGATCATAATAAAACGGGTTAAATCAATAATCGACTTATACTTCAGTCGTCTAAGAGAACTGTTACTTTGGCTTAATGCCAATGCCGAATAGCTGCGTCTATGAAACCGGGTGGCTGGTTTTAAACCGATGAATTTGGCTGGATTTTAAACCCCTGTTTCCATCCATGGACCCTGAAATATTTTTTTTAAGTGTTGGAACAATTGGCTGGGATTTAGCGATCTGGCGATTAATAGGCACACTGGTTATGAGCTTAAGTGCAGGATTCATTACTCATGCCTTGATGCAGACAGGATGGATCAGCTCCGATATCCTTAAATGGAAAACAGGATTCAGTGTATCCCAAAAGCCTTCAAGGATAAAACAAATAGGTCTTTCTCTCACTTCAAACTTTAAAACTCTGTTTTCTTTTAAGGCTAAATCGTTGTTTCCTGCTCCAGCCTCAGCTTGTTGTACTGAGGGATCAGTAAATGTTATTCAAATTCAGCCTTCAGTTACACATGCCGAAGCGAAAACTCAAGAGTCCTGCACTACTGATAACAGTTCAGAATCATGCGGATGCTCAGAGGAAGAATCATTCTGGAAAAGCCTAAGCAAGGAATCTATGGATGCAACATTGATGGTAATTAAATTTATGGCATTGGCATTTTTTCTGGAAGCACTAATCATCCTTTATGTGCCACAAGAATGGATCACAAGCATTATGGGTAAAGATAACTCTTGGGCAATTTTCACAGCCACGGTTTTAGGTATTCCGGTATACACAAGCAATTTAAGTGCATTGCCCATGGTAAGCGGCCTTCTCGCACAAGGTATGAGTCCTGCTGCTGGCTTAGCATTTCTGATTGCAGGACCTACGACGACCTTACCCGCCATGGCAGCAGTCTGGACATTGGTTAAACATCGCATTTTTATACTGTATGTATCTTTTTCATTGGTAGGTGCAATGCTTTTAGGATATGCAAACCTTATTTGGGGATAAAAAATGATTACTTTGAAAAAATTGAGAGGTAACAAATCAAGTGGACAGACCGGCAGTGCAAAATGCTTTGGTGAGGATCTGAATTGTGTAAAGAATGTTGATGGATTCATGAATACGTTAAGATTCAACTTTAGAAAAAAATAAGTATAATCAAATTCGAGCACAGCATTCAACGTAATTAAAAGTAACCGAATTTTTCAAAAATAATATCCGGGAATTCGGAAAATGTTTTTGATATATTATATGGGAGTGTTCAAAATTCTGTGTCACCGTTTCTGATTCCAAGTTTATCACCACAGCCAGTGGAAGTAAAAGTCAGTTCCGAGAATGGGCCTCCAAATAGCCACGTCGGAGGAATTGACTTTTTGCTGGAGCGGGTTTTTGGAACCATAGTTTCCAGTTACAAATAAACCTATCAAATTCTTAACTCCTTATCCAGCCTTCCCTCAAAAAATATTGCAAGCTGAGAAATTGTAAGAGACCAGTTTTGGACCGGCATTGTCCATTTTTTGCTGGCATTTTGGATGCCCATATATAACAATTTCAGTAGGCTGTTTTGATTTGGAAAGGCGCCTTTGGTCTTGGTCAGCTTTCGAAATTGCCGGTGCACTGCTTCAATGGTATTGGTGGTATAAATAATCCGCCGTATATCTTCAGGATACTTGAAATATTGACTTAGCCGTTCCCAATTATTGCGCCAGGATTTGATTACGATCGGATATTTGTCGTTCCATTTACTCTCCAGTGTATCAAGTTCTGCTTCAGCTAAGCCCTTATTGGCAGCTTTATACACTCTTTTAAGATCAATCATGAATTCTTTTTTGTTTATTGATCCCACATATTTTAATGAATTACGGATTTGGTGAACAATACAAAGCTGAATTTCAGTCTTAGGGAAAATAGTCTCAATGGCTTCTGGAAATCCCTTAAGACCATCTATGCAGGCTATTAGGATATCATCCACCCCGCGATTGGATAAGTCTGTTAATACCTGTAGCCAAAAATTTGCACCCTCATTTTCTGAAATATAAAAACCAAGGACTTCTTTGCGGCCTTCAAGATCTACACCGAGGATCGTATATACGGCTTTGCCATTGACCTTACCATTTTCACGGATTTTATAATGGATGGCATCAAGCCAAACAATTGGATATATCGTTTCCAAAGGCCGAGCCTGCCATTCTTTTACCGTATGAATAATTTTATCGGTGACTGCGGAGAGTGTGCCTGTTGAAATCTCAAGTCCATAGATTTCTTGTACATGAGAAGCGATATCGTTGTAGCTCATCCCCAGACCATAAAGGGCAATTATCTTTTGTTCTATTTCATCGTTCAGGGTCGTTTGATGTTTCTTAACCAGTTGAGGAGAGAATGTGCTGTCCCGATCTCGGGGTGTCTGCAGTTCAAAATTACCATTCAGGGATTTTATGGTCTTTTTACTTTTTCCATTACGACGATTGGCTGATATTTCTTTGCCCAGGTGAGAATCAAGCTCTCCCTCAAGCGCTGCTTCCGCCAAATTTTTAATTAATGAGGTAAGGACACCGTCTTTACCTGTGAAGGGTTTGCCTTCTTGAATGCCTTTGAGGGCTTTTTGAAAATCAAATTCTTTATCATCTTGTGTCATGTCAGTTCTCCTTTTGGAGCTGAGTATATCAGATTTTAGTTAACTGACACAGAATTTTGAACGCCCTCTATTATATCGTTTAATATGGAATAATGGCTTATGACAATGGTTTTAGTTCATATATTTGAATGCCAGATGACAGACTTTTGCTCTTCCCAGCCACAATATATAGTGCCAGGTTTTAATTAAAAAACAAGAAGAATGCTCCTGCTATTCTACAAATTTTGAAAATCTTTAACTGGAATGGCTATAGCCATTATTCCTTTTTCTGTTCCTCTTGTTTCATTTCTATATACCAATCTTCTTTGCCATAAAGTTCATCTGAACATTCAGGACATATACCGTGACTAAATTGTGCTTCTGAATGTTTTTGGATATATCCTTCTATCTGGTTCCAATATCCTTTATCATCTCGGATCTTTTTACAGGATGCACAAATGGGAAGTAGACCAGTTAATTGTTTGACCTCCTTTAAAGCCTCTTGCAAACTACTGGTTCTTTCCTCAATTTTTTTCTCTAATGATTCGTATGAATCTTTTAATTTATTTGATGCGTCATTGATAGAAATTACTACTTGATCTAATTCATCCTCCGAATGCTGAGCATCTCTATCTAATCTCAAGTAGCCAGAGCTCTTTCCAACTTCGTAACCTTTTAGATATTTATCAATAGACGAAAGATGTTTGATTACAAAAAAATGAAACAGAAAATATATGAAAATGGCAACAATGAATGTTTTTATGCTTTGAGATATTAGTATGATAATAAGCCTGTTAATTAATCGGGAATACACGTTGCTCATACTCGCAACTATTTTTAAATTTCCGATATCACGCTTGGTGTTCTCGCTAATATAAACAATTGGCAAATTCCTCTCTAAAGAGTACTTGGAATGCTTTTGTCCAATAGAGATAAATACTTTTCCTTCTCCGGACAATTCAAGGTTTTCAATGTCTTTGAGATTAGAAATCCCCTCAAGATGTAATTTCAACGCCTTCTCATTAAAAAACCATAACGCTTCAGCAATTTGTTTTGAAAAGCTTTCTTCTATCCTAAGAAATTGTTCATCAATACTATTGATATCTCTTTGATATTCAATACTAAGTTGTATTGAGGTGATAACCAAAGTCACCAATCCACTGAACATAAGTATGTAGACTAAAAGTCGGTTAGCGATCTTATTTTTAGTGAAAGGAATTAGCACTTACTTCTGTTCCCAAATAAATGCATCATAGTATTTTTTTATTAATAATAACTCATTTTCATTGGTGTGACCTATTTCAGTAATCTTTCGATATTCTTCAGTCGGCTTAATCTTCTCCAGCGCGGCATTCCATTTTTCAATTACCTTTCTACCCCATTCATTTTTTGTGCAATTCATGTAAACATATGAAAACGGGTCCATTTCAGTTATTGGGATACTGACTAAAGAACCCAAAGCATCATTTTTCTTTTGATAATATGTGGCAACTATTGGATATTCTATTGTGTAATCAATTCGTCCCATAATAACCATCTTGACTAAAGATTCAGCACTTTCAGAAACACGAGTAAGACTAGATCCACCCTCATGATCTTTCATTATGGAATCTACTTTATTTGTAAAGGATCTATTTTTTTCGGCATAGCCTTTAAGCTTATCCTGTTCGAGCAGCTGAATTATTGAATAGGATTCTGGATTGCCTAAAAGTTGCGCTGTCTCTTTTTTCATAATGATTGCATTGGGTAAAACGAATGTATGAGGCGCCGAATAATATACGATTTTTTCTCTTTTACCGCTTTTCAAACCAAACGTATAACAAAGATTTTTATTGTTTTCCACTTCATGCCAGAATCTTGCCCAGTTCATTCGTTCAGTCACATTCTCATATTCAGTAAGATTCTTTTGTGCTGTCTCAAGAATATAGTTGAATCTACCAGTGCCTTTGTCCTCACCGTCGATAATCATCCAGGGAGGCCAGTCTAACACCATCCAGGTGATTTTCTCTTTTGCGTATGAGAGATTAAAACAAAAAAACACTGTGATTAAGGTTATTAGTAACGATTTCACCATTGATCCTTTTACTTCATATCTGACTTTTTCAGTTTATTTTTTGTCCAGCACTTCACGTATTTTATGAGCAAGATCCTTCATTATAATCGGCTTCCATAGGAAACCCTTAATGCCCAGAGAGGCCGCCCTCTCTTCAGACATGGTTTCACTGAACCCTGTGCAAAGCAATATAGAAATACCAGGGCGTATTTTAATCAGCTCAGCCGATAATTTATCTCCAGGCATACTTGGCATTTGCATATCAGTGATGATCAAGTCAAATTTATCAGGATTTGCACGGAAAGCTTCAAGGGCTTCAAGGCTGCTGGTACGTGAAGTGACCTGATACCCCAAACGCTCCAGCATCCGTTTTTCCATTGAAAGAATCGCTTCTTCATCATCCACAAGAAGGATCTGTTCAGTTCCACTTTGAATTTCTATTTTTGAATGAATTACTTGTTCTTCAGAAAGATTCTTTTCCACGGGCAGATAAACATGGAATTGTGTCCCTTCTCCAGGTTCGCTATATACCTGGATAGCTCCATTCATGTTTGTAACAATGCCATGTACCACTGACAATCCCATTCCTGTGCCCTTACCTTTTTCCTTGGTGGTAAAAAATGGATCAAAGACTTTTCGTGTTAACTTTTTATCCATCCCTCTGCCTGTATCAGTTATCGTTAAACAGGCATAAATCCCTGGTTTCATATCCGGTCGCAGTATATCATACTCACCTAATTCGATTTCTTTCAGGCGGACTTTTAGTTCTCCACCTGTTTCTTCCATGGCATGGTAGGCATTGGTTGCAAGATTCATTACAATCTGATGGATTTGTGTGGGATCAGCTTTAATCACACCACAGTCAGGATGGATATCCTGTTTAATTTCGATGGTTGTAGGGATTGTAGATCTAATAAGTTTTAATGCTTCCTTGACAACAGGTTGCATTTTCATCAGCATCAATTCACTGCTACCTTGACGGGAGAATGTGAGGATCTGTTTTACCAGGCTCTTGGCTCTTAAGGCACTGGTATAAATCTGGTTAAGACTATCCCAGGATGGACTGTCTTCAGGGGTATCCTCTAACAGCATCTCTGCATAACCTAAAACAGGAAAAAGAATATTATTAAAATCATGGGCAATGCCGCCGGCAAGTGTACCAATGGATTCCATCTTCTGGGATTGCTGGATCTGGGATTCCATTTTTTTGAATTCAGTGAAATCTCGAAAAATTGTTAATTTTGAAACTGATTCATCTGTGTGAAATATGGGTGAGTCAGAGATATGGTAGGTTTTGTTGTCTTTTGGACTGAGTATTTCATAATTAATATGTTCACCTTTTATAACTTTTTCATGGACACACCAGGGGCATTTTTTATCAAGGGAATGTATCACCTTGTGGCATGATTCGCCTGTGGCATCATAACCTGTCCTTTTAATCATGGCCGGGTTCATGTACTCAATATAAAATTCAGATGAACAGATATATATCGCATCCTCCATAGCCCCCATCATTGAACGGTATTTTTTTTCGCTTTGCCGCAGCGATTCTTCAGCCTTTTTGAGCTCTGTGATATCATTTACTAAAGATGCCATGCCTGTAACCTTGCCATCAATACCTTCTATAGCGGTGTTGTACCAATCACAGAAGATTCGCTTGCCGTCTTTGGTTATGTTTTCATTTGTGCTGCGAGTGCCTCCTTTTTCAGACAACAAATCCATGAAAACACCATTCACCAATTCTTTCATATCTTCAGGAAGAATAAGTTCGGTGGCATGTTTGCCTATGGCCTCCTCTTTAGTATAGCCGAATATGTTTTCAGCTGCAGGGTTCCAATCAATAATTTTGAAATTCAAGTCCCAGGCAAGTGCTCCAACCGGTGTGCTTTTAAGGTGACTGCTAAGCCTGTGCTCACTCTCTTGTAATTCAAAAGTTCGTCGCCGCACCTGTATTCTGGATACAATTCCAACGCTTACAAGAAAAAGGATTACTCCACAACCAATTAAAACCCCTGTTTTTATCCATTCAGGAATAATCTCGATAAAAGTTTCCGCTTGTTTACTGCCAATATATTTTTCTAAAGCTTGATAGTAAATGGAGTTTTTGTCTTCCTTCAGGCGCTTCATATGGCCATCTATTTTTTTGATAAGAAATGAGGTCAGATCAGTATTTTTTGTAAAGGCAAACTGCAACCGTGCGGGTTGAAAAATGATAGGCGTTTTTTCAACGGCATATTCATCTTCATGCTGGCTGCCAAACTCCTTGTTGGTAACACCCGCATCAATTGTTCTTTTTTCCAATGCTTCAAAGACCTGCTCGTAACTCTCCATCTCCAGGAAAGTGACCTCAAGGTTAAAGCTATGGGCTATTTCTCTGATCCCTTTTGGTCCTTCCAGATTTACGCTGCCTTTTAAACCAGCGACGGTTTTGCCGTCCAAATCGAGTATATACTCAATTTTAGAATCTCGGGGCACATATAGCTGGGACCAGCTTTGCAGCACCATTACCTCTGAAAAATCATATTTTCGGCTTCTTGGCTCTGTCCATCCGGTATCCGGCATGATGTCAATTTGACCGTTTTCTAATCTTTCAAGACCCTGATGCCATGTCCCTGCCACCCACTGGATTTCCCAGCCTTCTTCTGCTGCGATATGTTTAAGAAGGGCAGGCCAGAAGCCTGAAACAGATCCATTCTCATCTGTATAGATCTTGGGGGCATTTTCATAGCATCCGACTCTAATGACAGGGATATGGTCATCACCGACAGCAATGGAAAAAGTAAATGCGAAAAATAAAATCAGGACCAAAAAACATAAGAAATAGTTTTTCATTTTCTAAAATTCATGAGACTTGCATAATACATGGATTCACACATAGAATATTAAGCCATACATATTAAGATTAACTTAATCCTCGGAGAGGTATTCTTGCCATAGTCTACACATTCCCCAAACTATAAAATCCCCAGAACACATCTGGTATTCTGGTAAATCTTAATAAAAATCACAATAATATATGTTGAGGTATAAAGTAAATAAATTTTCAAAAAAAAATTCTACTATATGGGAAATGAAATTATCAAATCAATCAAGATTTCATTAAAGCATATTGGAGATACAGATTATTTTTGAAAACTCAGACCCATTCATTATATATCTTAATTTAATCTTGAAAAAATTTTTCAATTTTCTGAGACTATGAGCAAAGTTACATATCGAATTCTAAACTGAATTTTACCGAGGAGGTCGGGGTATGGGTTGTAGGGAATCGTTGATTGGCCTTCTGTACAGGGTCTTAACGCAGTGGAGCGTTAAGACCGCCAAGTGTTTGAGCGTATGCTCACAATACTCAATGTATTGCTCCGGTTAAAATTATCACCCGCGTTGTACTCAGTTTGTAGCGGTGCTTATGCTTCCAAAATTTTCAGGTTTTCGGTCAGGCACTATTCAACTTTGTGCCAGGTTTGGGTTCTGAAGAAAAAGGCAATATAGCCTCGGACCATAAGTTTTCCATCCTCAGTCCATAACTTACAAGTATATATTTTCCCTTCTTTGGGATCCAGTATGGTGCCGCCGCTGTATCCACTGCTTGTTTTAACAATATCTTTAATAATGATCATCCCTTTTGTGGGCTGGTTTTTACGGGAATCATCATCCGGGCATTTATCACAGACAGGATCAGGATCTTCGCCAGGTTTACGAAACAATTCTGTTATCTGGCCGAAAAATTTTCCATCTTTTTCATAAATCTGCACAATGGATTTTGGGTCACCCGTTTTGTCATCAATGGTTTTCCATTTTCCTACAATGGAAGTATCCTGGGCAAAAGCCGAAGCAATAAAACAAAAGTAAAAAAGAACAGGTAAAATTAAAAGTTTAAACAAATTTTTCATAATCTGTCTCCAGTAAGTTAGTATTGATAAGATAAATACAGCTATTCTTCTTAGTCTTATGTCTATTTGGTGTCAAGAAAAAAGTATAAAGGAAGGCATAAGCGATGTTAACCTTGGCCTTCCCTTGCGAGCATTAGAATGAGTTAAAGATTCTCAGGTTTTACAACAGGGTGTTTCTTCAGGTATTCCAATCTGTTTAAACCATTAATATAGGCCAGGGCGCTGGCAATAATGATATCCGGATCAGCTCCTTTTCCAAGGGCTATGATTCCGTCTTCCTGCAACCGGACAGTTACTTCGCCCTGGGCATCTGTCCCCTCTGTCAAAGCTGAAATGGTAAATCTCAGGAGTTCGGACTTGGTACGGGTCAGTTTGGATATAATATTGTATACAGCATCAATGGGGCCGTTTCCTTCTGTCGCCCCCTGGGCCGGTCGTCCATTGATGCTCAGCTTGACACTGGCCGTGGGAAAGACTGTGTTTCCGGATAATACATGGATATATTCAAGTTTGAAAACTTCTGAACTTCTTAATACCCCTTCGTTAATAAGTGCCTCGATGTCTTCATCCTGTATGCTTTTTTTCTTGTCTGCCAGACGTTTGAATTTTTCAAAAACTATATCCAGTTCTTCTTTTGAAAGATTGTATCCAATTTCCTGGATGTGGGAATTTAAGGCGTGACGTCCTGAATGTTTTCCTAAAACAAGGTTGTTTTTGTTAAGACCAATGGTTTCAGGTTTCATGATCTCATAGGTCATGGGATTTTTCAGTACTCCGTCCTGGTGGATACCGGCTTCATGGGCAAAGGCATTGGCACCCACAATTGCCCGGTTCGGCTGGATAAGGATTCCCGTGATCATGCTCACCAGTCGGCTTGTGGGATAAATTCTTCTGGTGTCAATGGATGTGGTCTGGGGAAAGAAATTGGGTCTTGTATGCAGCGACATGACCACTTCTTCAAGGGAAGTGTTCCCGGCTCTTTCTCCAATACCATTAATGGTTACTTCAACCTGCCTGGCCCCGGCTTTTATGGCAGCAAGGGTATTGGACGTGGCAAGCCCAAGATCATTATGGCAATGAACACTCAATACTGCCTTATTCATATTGGGCGTATTCTTCATGACATATTTTACAAGCTCACCAAATTCTTCAGGAATAGCGTATCCCACCGTGTCTGGAAGATTTATAGTGGTGGCGCCGGCATCAATAGCCGCTTCAAATACCTTGCATAAAAATGCAGGATCAGATCTTGAACCGTCTTCTGCGGAGAATTCTACATTATCTGTGTATGATGCGGCAAGCCGAACAGATTTGACTGCCTGTTCCAGGACCTGGGAAGGTTCCATTGCAAGTTTATATGTCATATGCAGGTCAGATGTGGCAATAAAGGTGTGGATTCTTGGGTTAACTGCATCTTTAATGGCATCCCATCCCCGGATGATATCAGCTTCACTGGCCCTGCAAAGTGCTGCAACCTGGGAAATTTTAAGGGTTTGGGCAATGGCTTGGACTGCCTCAAAATCTCCTTCAGATGCGGCGGGAAATCCTGCTTCGATAACGTTGACACCCAGTTTTTCAAGCTGGGTGGCAATCCGCAGTTTTTCAGCCTTGTTCATGCTGGCTCCAGGTGATTGTTCTCCATCTCTTAAAGTGGTATCAAAAATAATAAGCTGGTTGTTTTTTGTCATGTTATTTTGCCTTATTTTTATTGTACATTGGTTTTTTATTGTCTAATGATAGTTTATATTGAAAACTGTCGGCCAGAGCCTGCCAGCTTGCTTCTATGATGTCTTCTGAAACACCGATTGTTGAAAATATATTATTTTCATCCCGTGATTCAATAAGGACGCGCACCTTTGCATCCGTACCGTCCATGCCGTCAATGACACGGACTTTAAAGTCCACAAGGTGCAGGTCGTCAATTTGCGGGTATATGGTGGTAAGCGCCTTTCTTAATGCATTATCCAGGGCGCTGACAGGGCCTTCTCCTTCTGCTGAAGTGATTTCCGTTGTATTGCCCACCCTTATTTTAATCATGGCATGGGAATAACATGGCCGTTCCTTGTCTTTTTCAACCACCACCCTGAAAGATTCAAGCTCAAAATAGGGGACAAACTGATCAGTCAGTTTTTCCATGATAAGTTTTAATGAACCTTCAGCTGCATCAAATTCAAACCCGTAATCTTCAAGTTCCTTGATGCTGGATACGATCTGATGCCCTGTGACACCGTTTTTACCTATATCTACTCCCAGCTCCTTGGCCTTATATTCGATATTGCTTTTACCGGACTGCTCTGAAACAATAACTCGGCGTTTGTTTCCCACCAGTTCAGGAGAAATATGTTCATAGGCCCTGGGATTTTTCATTATCGCACTTACATGAACCCCGCCTTTATGGGCAAACGCACTCTTGCCGACAAAGGGTCTTGAATTGACAGGCGGTACATTGGCAGTTTCAGAAATAAACCGGGAAAGATTCAATAGCTTTTCAAGATTTTCCCGGCTCATGCAATCCCGGTTCATTTTAAGCGCCAGAATAGGGATAATGGCTGTCAGGTCAGCATTACCGCACCGCTCGCCATATCCATTGATGGTTCCCTGGACCATGGTTGCGCCTGCATGAACCGCTGTGATCGAATTGGCCACTGCCATGGCGCAGTCATTGTGGGTGTGGATGCCAAAAATAAGATTGGATTTTCCTTTAACCTGAAGGTCAGACCTGAAATGTTCAATTGCTGTTTTCGTGATGCTCTCAATCTCACAGGGTAGGGACCCGCCATTGGTATCGCAGAGAACCAGGCATTTTGTCCCGCCCTCAACAGCGGCTTCAAGGGTATTCAGGGCATAGTCTGGATTGGCTTTGTACCCGTCAAAGAAATGCTCTGCATCATAGAGAACTTCCCGGTTATGGGTTATAAGGTAAGCCACACTCTCTTTAATCATGGCAAGGTTCTCTGCCTTTGTATTCTCCATGATGGATTCAACATGCAGGTCCCATGACTTTCCAAATATTGTGATCACAGGCGCCTGGCTGTTTATCAATGCCTGGATGTTGGCATCCTGGTCGCAGGTTTTTCCCGGGCGCCGGGTGGAACCAAAAGCAGCCACTTTTGCGTTTTTGAATTTTATATCTTTTACAAGTTCGAAAAAATGCTGGGCCCCGGGGTTTGATCCGGGCCAACCGCCTTCAATATAGTGGATACCTGCGTCATCTAAGCGTTTTGCTATTTTTAACTTATCTTCAGTGGAGAAGAAGATGTTTTCTCCCTGCATGCCATCCCTTAGAGTGGTATCGTATATTAGTGTTTTTTCCATTATTTATCCTGCTTGCTAATTTATTTTTTGCCGTTTTCCCTTGCCAGGGCAATGGAACCTGTGGAGGCTATTTCAATGATCCCCATGGGTTTTAATAAAGAGATGATGGCATCGTGCTTTTCATTGTCTCCGGATACTTCTATTGTGTAGTGGGAAAGTCCCACATCAACAATCTTGCATCTAAAAATATCGACAATTCTTAATATATCTGCCTTTTTTTCAGGCTGAGCATTGACTTTTATTAATGCCAACTGCCGTTGAACATATTTTTTGTCTGTCAGATCATTCACTGTAATGACATTGATCAGCTTATGAAGCTGTTTTTTTATCTGGTCAATGATCTGGGGCTCGCATTTGGTAACCATGGTGATTCTTGATACATAAGGCTCGGCCGTGCTTGCCACGCTCAAGCTGTCAATATTAAACCCCCGGCCTGAAAAAAGGCCTGCAATCCTTGAAAGAACCCCTGGTTCATCATCTACAAGGATAGAAAGTAAGTAGCTGTTTGTTTTCATATAAAACATCCTTTGCAAATTTAAAATTAAACCAGAAGCATTTCTGTAATTGAACCACCAGCCGGAACCATGGGGTAGACAGATTCTTCCCTGTCCACGACAAAGTCCATTACAACAGTCCCCTTATAGTTAAGACCTTGGGATAAAACAGATTCCACTTCATCGGGCCGGGTGCATCTTAAGCCTTTTGCACCATAAGCTTCGGCCAGTTTCACAAAATCAGGGGAATTTTCCATATTGGTAAAAGAGTAAACTTTTTCATAAAATAGCTCCTGCCATTGCCTTACCATGCCAAGGTTTTGATTATTTAAAATGACTATTTTAACATCTATTTTTGATTCAATGGCAGTCATTAATTCCTGGATATTCATCTGGATGGATCCGTCTCCTGCAATATCAATAACCATTTTATCAGGGCAGGCTGCCTTGGCACCGATGGCGGCAGGCAGTCCAAATCCCATGGTCCCAAGACCGGCAGATGAAATAAAGTGATTGGGTTTGTTAAAGTGATAATACTGGGCAGCCCACATCTGGTTTTGCCCGACCTCAGTTGTAATAATAGCATCGCCCTTTGTGAGTTCATAAAGTTTTTCAACAACAAACTGGGGTTTGATCACGTCACTGCCCTGGTCATATTTCAAGGGAGTGGTACTCTTCCATTCCTGGATCTGATCCAGCCATTGGGGCCGACCTTTTTTAAGATCATCTATTTTCAGGTCTTCCATTAATTCAAGGATACCTTTAAGGGCAGTTTTACAATCCCCCACAATGGGACATTGGACTTCAATGTTTTTGTGAATAGACGTGGGATCAATATCAATTTGAACAATTTTGGCATTAGGTGCAAATTTTTCAATATTTCCCGTAACCCTGTCATCAAATCGAACACCTGCGGCAATCATGAGATCACAATTACCGATGCTCATATTGGCCCGATAGGTGCCGTGCATGCCCAGCATTCCAAGCCATAGAGGATCTGATCCTGGAAATGCACCCAGACCCATCAAAGATGCAGTAACCGGGATGTCTGCCATTTTTGCAAGACGGGTGATCTCCCCGGAAGCCTGGGAGAGGATAACACCGCCACCGGCAAAAATGACCGGCCTTTTAGCCTGTCGGATCATATTGACCACTTTGTTGAGTTGTTTTTTGTTGGGCTTATAATTGGGTTTGTAGGATTTCAAAGAGATCTCGCCGGGTTCTTCAAAATCAATCCGGGCCTGCATAACATCCTTTGGAAGATCAATGAGAACAGGGCCTGGTCTTCCCGACCTTGCCAGATAAAAGGCTTCTTTAATGGTTGAAGCCAGTTTGTCTACACTTTTTACAAGATAATTGTGTTTGGTGCAGGGTCTTGTGATACCCACTATATCCACTTCCTGGAATGCATCATTCCCGATCAGTCCTGTTGGTACCTGGCCTGTAAACACAACAATGGGGATGGAGTCAGAATGTGCAGAAGCAATTCCAGTCACAGCATTGGTAGCACCTGGGCCTGAAGTAACCAGGGCAACACCAACGGATTTGTTGGCCCTGGCATAGCCGTCAGCCGCATGGACAGCACCCTGTTCATGCCGGACAAGGATATGGCGAAGGCCTTCCTGCTTTGCAAGGGCATCATAAATATCAATGACAGCACCGCCTGGATATCCGAAAATGGTGTCAATACCTTCTGCCTTAATCATTTTAATAAGAATCTGGGCGCCGTTAAGTTTCATTTTTTATCTCCTAAAATGTATCTTTAACCACAAGGGTCACACGTAAATATAGCACCGTTGCCTGCCGAACTCACCATCCTGGCATACCGGGCCATATATCCTGTTTTAATTTTGGGTTCCGGTTTTTTCCATTTGGCAAACCTGGTTGCAATTTCATCTTCAAAAACCAGAAGTTCAATGGATTTAGCTGGAATATCTATTTTGATTTGATCATTTTCTTTAACAATCGCTATAAGCCCTCCCTCTGCAGCTTCCGGGGATATGTGACCAATGGAAGCCCCCTTGGACCCACCTGAAAATCTGCCATCCGTTATAAGGGCAACAGTTTCATCAAGTCCCATTCCTGCTATGGCTGATGTGGGGGTGAGCATCTCACGCATGCCAGGCCCACCTGCCGGACCTTCATACCGGATGACAATTACATCTCCTTTGTTGATTTGATTTTCAAGAATCGCTTTGGTTGCTTCTTCTTCAGAATCAAATACCCTGGCCGGGCCCTGATGCCGGAGCATTTTATCAAGAACGGCAGATTGTTTTACCACACAACCTTCTTTGGCAAGGTTGCCAAAGAGTACTGCTAATCCTCCTTGTCTGTGATAGGGATTCTCAACGGGCCGTATCACCTGCTGGTCTTTTTTAATAACCATCTCAAGGTTTTGACCCATTGTTTTTCCAGTGGCAGTCAAACATTCAATATTAATCATGCCATGGTCAGAAAGTTCTTTCATGACAGCAGGAATACCGCCGGCAAAATTTAAGTCTTCAATGTGGTCCTCCCCCCCCGGGCTTAGAGAACATAAATGGGGGGTTTTTTGGCTGACCTCATTAATCAGGTTCAGATCAATATCAACATGTGCTTCATTGGCAATAGCTTTTAAATGAAGCACTGTATTGGTGGAACACCCAAGAGCCATATCAACCACCAGGGCATTCATAAAGGCATCTTTTGTCATAATTTTATCAGGGCAAATATCTTTATTTAAGAGTTCCATGATTTGTATTCCAGTCTGTTTGGCCAGACGAATTCTTTCCGACATAGGTTCGGGAATGGTTCCATTTCCCGGAAGAGCCATTCCAATGGCTTCTGTAAGGCAATTCATTGAGTTTGCAGTAAACATTCCAGCACATGATCCGCAGGTGGGGCAGGCGGCATTTTCTATTTCAAGAAGCTGGCTTTGGGTCATCCTGCCGGACTTGACCGCGCCCACGGCTTCAAATACAGTAATGAGATCAATTTTTTTATTTTTGTCCTCGGGATGTTTCCCGGAAAGCATTGGACCACCGCTGATAAATATGGCTGGAATATTCAATCGTGCTGCTGCCATGAGCATACCCGGGACAATTTTATCACAATTGGGTACCATGACAATGGCATCAAAGGGATGGGCCATGGCTGTGACTTCTATTGAGTCTGCAATGAGTTCGCGGGATGCAAGAGAGTAGTGCATGCCTGCATGATTCATAGCAATGCCGTCACAGATACCAATGGTTGAAAATTCCATGGGGGTTCCGCCAGCCATGCTGATGCCGGATTTAACTGCATTGACAATATTGTCCAGATGCATGTGACCGGGGATCAATTCATTGGCAGAGTTGGCAATGCCTATAAGGGGCTGGTTGATTTCTCTGTCTGTATATCCCATGGCCTTGAACAGGCTTCGATGGGGGGCTCTTGCCGTACCTTTTGTTGCAATGTGGCTTCTCATGTTGTTTGTCTCCAAAATGAAAAAGCCGTTATCTGCTCCCTGGGGGCTGATAACGGCTTTTAAAGTTGATTTAAGGTTTATGCCACTACGAGCCCCTTCGCCTGGAGGTGATAATAATCACCTCCACGATAATAAGGACTAGTAGTATGTTAATAATATTTATATTCATAATTTTTACTTTAGTTAAATAAGTTTTAATATATATAAATTTTATTTAAGTCAAGAGTCAAGAAAAAAATTCACACGAGCAATATTTTATTTTCTAAAAAGAAAGAATCAGTGTACTTAAACAAGACATCTGATCTTATTACCCGGCTGCTGACACATGATTAATGGAAGATGCCATAAATCCTGCCCCAAATCCATTATCAATATTTACCACAGCAATATTTGAGCTACAGGAATTGAGCATTCCTAAAAGGGCGGTCATCCCTCCAAAACTCGTACCATATCCAATGCTCGTAGGAACTGCTATGACAGGAGCTTTGACCATTCCTGCAACCACACTGGGTAAAGCACCTTCCATCCCGGCAACAACAATGATGACGGCAGCATTTATAATTTTCTCCTGGTGGGCAAAAAGACGGTGAATACCGGCTACCCCGACATCAAAGATGGATTCAATTTCATTTCCCATTGCCTGGGCAGTTAAAAAAGCTTCTTTTGCAACGGGGATATCAGATGTTCCAGCAGAAATCACAAGGATTTTTCCTATGCCTGTGATTTTAGGCTCATTTTTTTTAAGCCATAAAAATTTTGCATCTTCAAAATAATCCGCTCCTTGAAATACGGAAATTATTTTTTGTGCTTTTTCCTGTTTAAGACGGGTCACAAGAATGATATCCTCATGGATGATCATTTTTTCCATGATACCAATGATTTGTTCACTTGTTTTCCCTTGTCCGAAAATTACTTCAGGAAATCCCTTTCTTAAAGACCGGTGATGGTCTATCTGGGCAAAATCAATATTTTCAAAAGAGATATGAGTAAGTTGCTTTTGCGCATTCTCAATAGATAAGGACCCTTTGGCCACCTGGTTTAAAATATTTTTTAAATTTTCCTGGTTCATGAATTTTAAATATCATTATCAAACCAAATGAGTCAAGGGATAATGAAATGGACTCCCCTGATCCACCATCAAGGTACCACCTGCTGCGTTGACTGCGGTCGTTCCTCCCTGCGGAGTATGACTTATACGCCTCACTCGTCACTCCTTGTCGCCTTGCTGATGGCCAGGGATGGTGCACAACCCATAGCCAGCCGACAAACGAAAATTTGATGGTGGATTTGGGACTCTTTGTCTTCTTGCACTTCTTTGCGGAATATTATAAAAGTTTACAAAATAATTATTTTACAGGAAGGCAAATGGAGAAAGACCAGGTATTTGCAGGAAAAAAATGTAAGATTCAACCCTTTGAATTTAATAAAGAGGTGGCCCGGGTGTTTGATGATATGCTGAATCGATCAGTGCCTTTTTATAAAGAAAGTATTAGACGGCAATCACAGCTTGCAGAGCAATTTTATCAACCAGGCAGTCGTATTTATGATCTTGGCTGTTCCCATGGAAATCTTGGAATCATGGTCCTTGAGCAATTTAAAGAAAAGCCGTTTAAAATGGTTGCAGTGGATAGTTCCAAACCAATGATTGAAAAGTATTCAAAACGGCTTGAAAAATATGATAATGTTTCGCGGATTGATCTTGTCTGTGGTTTTTTAGAAGATATGCAAATTAAGGACGCGTCTGTAGTTCTAATCAATCTGACCCTGCAGTTTCTTGACATGGGTAAACGCGATGAGCTGATAAAAAAAATTTATCAGGGAATGAATCCGAACAGCATCCTTGTTTTAACTGAAAAAATTATTCATGCTTCAAAGGAACTGAATGATCTTCAGATACAATTTTACACTGCATTTAAACTTGAAAACGGGTATTCAGAACTTGAGATCAGTCAAAAAAGAGATGCTTTGGAAAAGGTTCTTGTTCCAGATACCATTGAAACCCATGAAAACCGGATTTTAAATGCCGGATTTGCTAAATTTGATATCTGGCTTAAATGGTTTAATTTTGCCTCAATGATGGCGATAAAGAGGTAACCATAAAGGTCACAAGTAACCATAAAGGTCATAAATAACCATAAAGGTCATAAATAACCATAAAGGTCACAAGTAACCACAAGGGTCACAAGTAAAAATGGAAAGACTTCTTCAACACCGGCACCGCCTGAAAATAGACCATTGGTACAATGAAGTTAAAGCACTTATAAAAGACCAGAGGACCTTTCTGGATCATGCCAAAGGTAATTCTTTAAAGTTTAAAACAGTTCTTGAAACCATGCCGGCTGTCATGCCTTCTTTTATCGATCTTGAAAGCCGCACCATAACCATTGGCGATGCATCGGATCTGACTTTGGAAGGGCAGAGCTTGCTGACCGATAAACTGGGACAGCTTTGTCCCTGGCGAAAAGGGCCTTTTAATCTTTTCGGGATTTTAATTGATTCCGAGTGGCAGTCCTGGATGAAATGGGAACGCTTGGTTCCTCATATCTCGGATCTTAAGGGGCGGCGCATCCTTGATATTGGTTCCAGCAATGGGTACTACATGTTTCGGATGGCTGCCTGTAATCCATTGATGATATTGGGTTTAGAACCACAAAGCAATTTTTATTTTCAATATCTTGCCCTGCAGAAATTTTTAAACCAGGAAAACGTGTTCTGTCTTCCTGTTCCCCATGAAAAGCTGCCGAAAATGGAGGCGTATTTTGATACGATATTTTGCATGGGGGTTTTGTATCATCAAAAATCACCAGTTCAAATGCTCAAGGATATTTGTGATTCCATGAGATCCGGTGGGGAACTGGTCCTTGAAAATCTCGTCATTAATTCAAAAGAAAATTTTTGTCTTTTTCCAAAAGATCGTTATGCAAAAATGAGAAATGTCTTTTTCATCCCTGATCTTCTGGTAATGGAATCCTGGCTGTTGAGGGCAGGTTTTACAAATATCAGATGTGTGGATATTACCCAAACATCCCTTGAAGAGCAGAGAAAAACCGGATGGATCCAAACGGAAAGCCTGAAAGATTTTCTTGATCCTAATGATCCTGATAAAACAGTGGAAGGGTATCCTGCGCCAGTTAGGGCTATTTTTATTGCAACGGCAACTTAAAACATAAAGACTAAAAAGGTTGACTCAGTGGTATCAAAATGATACTGTGCATTATGCCACGAAAGATAAAACAACTTATTAAAGAACTTGAAAAAGCTGGATTTATTAATCGTGGAGGTCAAGGGAACCACCGAAATTTTGTTCATCCGAAAGTGCCAAAGCCTGTTACTATTTCAGGTAAAATTGGAACTGACGCGTTGCATTATCAAGAACGGGATGTTCAAAAAGTAATTGAGGAGTCAAAAAAATGAAAAATTCCGATCGTTATCTAAAAATTGTTGAATGGTCTGAAGAAGATCAATGCTATGTAGGCTCCTGCCCAAATCTGATGTACGGAGGTTGCCATGGTAATAATGAGGCAGAGGTTTACAAAGAGCTATGTGAAATTGTAGAAGAAAACATAGCTTTATATGAAGAAGATGGCAAAGCTCTTCCCCCTGAAACTACTGGGAAAGAATATTCTGGTAAATTTTTACTTCGTCCCGGAAAAGATTTGCATAAATCCCTTGCAATACGTGCTCTACAGGCAGATGAAAGTTTAAATAGTTTTTGTCTAAACGCATTAAAAAAAGCGCTCTCCTATACTAACCCTTCAAAAGGGTTAAACGGGTAGCCGGGGGTTTTTAATCGTCCAACCCCCACAACACCCTGCATGCGGGTCCGCACAGGGCGTTTCACCCCATAAGTTCACGCTCATGCCGGGCGTACACAATTAAATGTATGGTCAGGATAAATGTGAAAAAGGATTTTTGGGTGGGGTCATAAATTGGGTTGATCCGGCAAAGGGTTTTAGGGTAAAGAAGATTTGAGGCTTTAGTGCATTGTTTTAATTAAAGCTGAGGATTGATTTGCCCTTACATTAGATTTGGATACCAATGAATTATAAAACTATCGCAAATGTCCTGGGAAAATTATTGATCGTTACTGGCAGTTCTATGGTGTTTCCATTGATCTGCTCGCTATATTACCAGGAAGACGACCTATATGCCATTGCCATTACGGGGGTCATCATAATTGGTCTGGGGGTTCCTTTGTGGTGGCTTTTTCGCAGGTATAACGATTTAACCATTAAGGACGGTTTTTTTATTGCTGTTTTTGGATGGATTTTGATTTCTGCGGTTTCAGGCCTGCCTTTTATGATCCATGGATCGATTCCCTCTTTCACTGATGCCTTTTTTGAGATGATGTCCGGCTATACAACCAGTGGTGCAACCATATTGACTGATATCGAAGTGGTTCCGCACGGATTGTTATTCTGGCGCAGCCAGACCCATTTACTTGGTGGGATGGGTTTTTTAACGTTGACCATAATCTTTTTGCCCCATGGAATGGGGGGGTTGCGTATATTCCGGGCTGAGTCGAGTCCAGGTCAGGTCATTACCAGGGAAAAATTTATCCCCCGTAACCGGGATACAATGATCTGGCTCTGGGGAATCTATATAGCCCTGATCCTGGTGGAAATTATTTTGTTGTGTCTGGGAGGCATGTCAATTTTTGATTCCATGTGTCATTCCTTTGGAACGGTGTCAACATCGGGCTACTCGCCGTGGAATGCCAGCATCGGGCATTACAACAATGCCTACTTTGACTGGGTCATCATTATTTTCATGTTCCTGGGTGGCATGACCTTCATGCTTTTTTACCACATGGCCCAGGGAAACTGGCACATTGTAAAAATCAATACTGAATTACGCTGCTATATGGGGGTCATGCTCTTTTTTTGCACAATGGTGTCATGGATCTTGTGGAAGGAAAATACATACGATTTGATTAATTCGATCCGTTATGCTACCTTCCAGGCCACCTCTATTCTCACAACCACCGGGTTCACTACGGCCGATTATGAGCAATGGCCCCAGGCAGCGCAGATGTTTTTATATGCAGTGTGTTTTATCGGTGCCTGTGCCGGATCAACTACCAGTGGTATCAAAATCGTTCATTATATCCTGATATGGAAATTCGGAGTAGTGCTCATAAAGCGCATCTTTTTTAGACCAATGGCAGTGGTATCGGTCCGTTTGAATCAACGCCCTGTGGACCCCCAAATCATTCATTTGGCGTTTTGTTATTTTATCGTTAACATTTTTCTGGTGTTTGGGGGAGGGTGTTTTATGACACTTTCAGATGAAATGGATTTTACAACTGCCATGAGTTCTGTGATCTCAACATTGATGAATATTGGCCCGGGATTCGGCGGGGTGGGCCCGTCTAAAAATTACGCATTTATTTCAGATGCTGGCAAATGGTTTTTGTCCTGGAACATGCTTGTAGGAAGACTGGAAATGTTTTCAGCTCTGGTTATATTTTATCCGTCTTTCTGGAGAAGATAAATAAGTTTAGGCCAGAAATAATTTCTGGACATCTTTTAAGTGCTGTGACATGCAGACAACGATCACCCGTTCATTACTTTGAATGTGGGTGTCCCCGACGGCAATCTGCCACACACCATTTCTATGAATGCCCCCTATCATTATTTTTCCATTATAGTAAGATCCCAGTTTGGAAAGGGGCTTGCTGGTAATCGGTGAATTCGGGGCGGCAAGGATTTCTACCATTTCAGCATCAAAACCATGCAGGTGCGCCACGGAAAGAAGCTCACCCCGGCGAATGAATTTTAGAATCTTGTTGCCGGCCAGTATTTTTTTATTCAAAGCCAGATCCGATCCCATTGTGGCTGCCAATACCATATAATCTTCTTTGTTAACCAGTGCAATACATTTGCTTTGGTTGTTTCTTTGTTTACCGTTGTTTCGGGTATTATGTGAAGTCATCAGGTGTTTGGCCAGCACGCAGCTCATGATATTGGTTTCGTTTTCGCCCGTGGCTGTGATAAAAGTATCCATTTCCAAGAGTCCTGCTGAAATCAGGATATTTGAATCTGATCCATCACCGTGTAACACTTCTGAGTTTTTCAGTTCAAAGGAAAGCTCTTGAGCCACGAATTCATCTTTTTCGATCAGCCTGACCTCAACTGTTTTGTCTAACAGTGCAGCCAGGCGGGACCCCACAAGTCCCCCTCCTATAATCATCACACGGTGGCGGTTTTGCTGTTCAACACCTGTCAGGCTCATCAGTTTGGGCAGGTTTTTGTTGCTGGCCATAAAAAAGGCTTGATCCTGTGGCAATAGCTCATCCTTACCGCTGGGGATCAGCGTGGTGATTCCCCGTGCAATGGCAACTATCCGGAATGGAAAGTCGTTATACTCTTGAGAGATATCTTTCAGTTTCCTGTAAGCCAGCGGCGATTTCTCATGAATGCGGGTGGCCATGGCCTGTATTTGTCCCTTAGCGGCAGCAATGATGTCGTTTCCGGCCCGAAGCTTAACCAGTCTGAAAATTTCCTGGGCAACCAGCTCTTCCGGATGGATAATCAGATCAATTTTAAGATCCCTGGCATTCAGGAGGGAATTTTCATTCCCGAATTCCGTGGAGCGCACCCGGGCTATTTTGCGTGGAATGCCAAAACGGTCCCCAATCATGCAACTCATCATATTCACGGCATCATTGTTGGTAACCGCGATTAGATAATCCATTTTTTCGGCGCTGGCTTCCCGCCAGCATTCAATGCTCATGGCATTTCCCTGAATCAGGCGGGCATCTATATTGCCGTCTGCATGGCGAAGCAAATTGCTGTCCTGCTCAATAGCAGTGATTGCATAACCTTCATGAACAAGACGCTTGGCCAGGTAATAGCCCACTCCCCCAAGTCCCAGAATCAGGATGCTAGTCGATTTTGCCGGTTTATTTGCCTTCATATATCAATACTATTCCCACAGCTCATCAATTAAAAGATTTGTCCAGATCATGATGCTTGTCATAAAATACTAAATACACATGTTCTTGTCAATGTCCTGGACGGTGGGGGTTGATGTTTCAGGCAAGCCCTGGTTTTCCCATCAGCTTCCATGGCTCTTTAGGGTAAAAATGAGGATATTCAGACCGCCTGTGTCAGCCGTTGGAATTTTTTTAAATTTACTTGTTGAAATATTATATATGCTATAAGTGTGATTAGGAATTTGATCAAATAGTTGAATACATAAAGGTATAATGTGTTAAAATACAATTTTTCATTATCCAAAAAATTATTTATTCTTATCTGTATTGTTTTATTGCTCATTATTTTACCTCTTTTTTATATCTCCAAAACTTCTCTTATACAGTTTGGGCTCTATGCCCACACTGTGAATGAAAAACAAATAAAAAGCATGTCTAATTTTTATTTGTCCCGGATTGCAGCTGAACAGGCTAAAAGTTATGATGAGGTTTTTAAAAAGATTAACACTGTATCTTCTTTATTGGGCCGCCAGCTTACCAGTATTTATGATGACATTGATGCCTTGTCCAAAACACCCATTAAAGGAATATCAAATCTTGAATTAAATCCTGAGAATAAACTTTTTTTCAGCCTCCTTCATGAGGCAGTTATAACTGCATATTGGGGGGACAGCATGATTTCCGATGAAATAAAAAAAGAACTGAACGCACTATCCCATTTTAAATCCATGTTGATGAAAGCAAAAGAGCTGGTCAATGAAAGCATAGCAACGCATATCATAACAGCTTCAGGAATTGGGTGCTATTATACCATGGATTTGAAAGCAAAAAATGCATGTTATAACCTGCCCCCGTCATCTGAGTTTGATTTAAGACAGGGCGAGCCCGTCACCATTTTTACAAAAGGGGAAATTAAATATTTTGATACCCAATGGACAAGTATTTATAAGGATGATGTCATTGACGGTTTAATGATGACGGCCACGACACCGATTTATAACCAAAAGGGTGAATTTAAAGGTATCACGGGCATTGATATTCCTGTGAGGAACATTGTCAATGACATGGCAGAAAGGACATTTCTTTCAGGAAGCGAAAATGAGGGCTTCCTTTTTGCTTTTCTCCAGACCAGGGAGGGAAAACTCATTGCATTTCCCAAGGAGTTTATTAATCTTTTTGGACTGGATATAGATTTAGATCAGTTTAAAAATTCAAGGGATGTTTTTAATTATAGTTTAACAGATTCTTTTATCCAATCCGTTCAAAGAGTTTTTCCCCTGATTATCAATACTCATCAAGGGATTATTGATTTGATGATCAATAATGAAAAATATGTTTTGGCCATCGGTTCTCTTGAGTCGGTTGACTGGCAACTTGTCCTTGTTGCCAGGGAATCGGATATAAAGACATCTGTTCATAAAACAGGGATAGCTCTGGACAAAAGCCTTGGCGATATCTGGAAAAATTTTCTCTTTCTTTCTTTTTTGATTGTGATTATTTCTGTACTTTCAGTATTTTTTATAATACGGATACTTATCTCCCCTATTACACAATTTATCATGGCAACCCAAAAAGTTTCCAAGGGTGATTTTTTTTCATCTCTTCGCATTGACAGAAAAGATGAAATAGGTTTGCTTGCCAAATCTTTTAATTTAATGGTTGAAAAATTAAGAAAATCAAAAAAAATCGAAAAAGACAATGCAATGGAACTTGAAAACAGGATCAGATTAAGGACCATTGAACTTGAAAAGAGTAATGATGAACTCAATAATATCAAAGCTGAACTGGAGAAAACAGTCGCACAAAGAACTATCCAGCTAAAAAGATTAAACGAGCATCTTATCTATAGCGAAGAGAGTGAAAGAAAGGCCATTGCATCGGATCTTCATGATAGTGTCACTCAAACCCTTGCCATGAGTATATTTAAACTAAAAAACATTCAGGAAGTTGATATTGGTATAAATAAAGGGGATCTTTCAGATGTTCAAGATTATCTTGAGCAGGCTATCCGGGAAATCCGATCCCTGATTTATCAGCTTAGTCCTCCTATACTGGATGATTTTGATATTGAAACTGCCTTGGGTTTTTTAATAGAGGAGACAAATGTCAAACACAACAGCCTATTTAAATATATCAATAATATTGAGGATCCGGTTACTCTGGACCAGGCGGTTAAGGTTACCTTATACAGAGCGGTAAATGAACTGGTTACCAATATTTTAAAACATTCGGGTTCTAAATCTGGAGAGATTGAAGTATCAAAAAGCAAAGAAAATATAATGGTAAGGGTTGAGGATCATGGTGCAGGTTTTGATGTGGATGTAATAAAAAGATCAAATTCTTTTGGATTTGGATTAAACAGCCTTTTAGAGCGGATGGACAATTTTGAAGGAAAATGTTTAGTGGATTCAACTCCTGGGAAAGGAACAAAAATCTTTTTGATGGCACCTATTTGCCTTGGAAAAGACAGTTAATATGAAAAAAATTAAAATTATTATAACAGATGATCACAGCATTTTGTCACGGATAAAGACCACGTTCCTGTGAATAATAAAAGGGTTTCTATTTTTTCCTTGCCATTGATTTTTCGAAATTTCTTGACACTTTTTTCAAAGAGTGTTAAAAGTCGCCTTGTTTAAAAAAGCTCGGGGCGTAGCGCAGTCTGGTAGCGCACTTGTCTGGGGGACAAGTGGTCACAAGTTCAAATCTTGTCGTCCCGACCACCACCAATAAAGGATCTTAGAGGTTTTCAAGGTCCTTTTTTTATTGGTTCGGAGGCGGATCTTTTACCTCAAATTTCAACTATTTTTGGTTAAGGTTAAGAAAAAAAGTTGTAATAAATATCTGCAAGATAGACTACCCCGATCGGTCTTCCATTACTCAGCACCGGTAACCTTCGATATTTATTTTTAACCATCCGGTCCAAAATCACCATCAAGTGTTCATCAGCAGAAGAACCAACAATATTGGTACTCATAATCTCGCGTACTTTTTTTTCTTTAATGTGCTTCAATGCCAGATCAAATTGCTCAGTCCAGGCTACATCCTCACCATTTATACCATAATTTAAATAATCAGGTCGAAGATGATAAAGAATATCAGTCATGGTTATAATTCCCACAAACATTTTAACGTTATCAAGAACCAATAGACTGATAGTTTTATCACCGTTTTTTCTAATCTTACCATTTAAAATCATTTGAATTGCTTTCACAACAGGTGCATCAGACTCTATCGTGTCAAACTCGGTTGCCATTATATCTTTAGCATATATTTCCATACGGACCACCTTCTTCAGGACATTTTTTAACAATACATTCTTAGTTTCATTAAAATCTTTTTATCTGTTCATAGACGGCTTGTCAAACAAATTTACTGAATTCAATTTTGTCAGGCCGTGGTCCAGACCATGCATCATAAAAAGCCTGCTGAAAAATCCGGACGTTCGGATCTGACAACTTCAAGGGGATGCTGGAATCGCTCATTCAGAAAATTCTGGCAATAAAATAATCAATTTGCCTACTTTACTTTATGGTACATTTCCGATATCTAATTAGCCGAGATTATATTGACGTATGACAGGTTAATTTTTTGGAGAAAAGAGTTATATGATTGTTCAAGGATTAAAATTAACAATGCTGGGTATGATGGTGGTTTTTTCTTTTCTTGCCCTGCTGCTTATAGTCATCCATCTTTCAGCAAAGCTGCTTAAACCATATTCGGAAAAAGAAGCGTCACCGGCCACCTCCCACAGGCCTTCCAGTGCCAGAGCGGGAAAGCCCCCTGACGATAACCAGAGACTTACTGCTATTATCAGTGCTGCAATTACCGCCCATAGATCGCGCATAGGGCGTTACAGATCTCCATAGGCTGTTCACTATATCCATAAATTGATAAGAGCGGATACAATATCCATAGTCAATACCAGGAATGATATCAATGAAAAAAATAAGTTTTATGGACACATCGTTGCGGGACGGATTCCAATCGGTTTTTGGTGCACGTGCACTGACAGATGATTTTCTTCCTGCTGTAGAAGCTGCTGTGGAAGCCGGGATTCATCATTTGGAAGCCGGGGGCGGCGCTCGTTTCCAGAGTCTTTTTATGTACTGTGGTGAATCCGCCTTTTCCATGATGGACCGTTTTAGAAAGGCTGCCGGCCCTGATGCCCATCTTCAGACCCTTGCCAGGGGCATCAATGTGGTAGCCCTTTCAGCCCAGCCCAGGGATATGATTGATCTCCATGCCAGAATGTTCAAGAAACACGGCATGACCCACATCCGTAATTTCGATGCCTTGAACGATGTCCGCAATCTGGTCTTTTCGGGGCAATGCATCAAGAACGCAGGGCTTCATCATCAGGTGGTCATTACCATGATGGCACTGCCGCCTGGCTGCAGCGGCGCCCATGATCCGGAATTCTATCTCAAAACCTTGAAGGATATCCTCGATTCAGGAGTCCCCTATGATTCCATCTGTTTCAAAGATGCCTCAGGAACGTCCAATCCCAAAAAAGTTTATGACACTGTCAAGGCGGCCAGAAAACTTCTGGGAGACAAAGAGACCATCTGGATGCACACCCATGAAACTGCAGGTATCGGCGTTGTCCAGTACAAGGCTGCAGTGGAAGCCGGTTGTGACGGCGTCTGCCTGGCCCGCTCTCCTCTGTCCGGCGGTACATGCCAGCCGGATATGATTTCCATGTGGCATGCGCTGAAAGGGACCGACTACTACCTGGATATTGATGTCAATAAGGTTCTGGAGGCAAACCATGTACAGGAGGAATGTCTTAAGGACTACTTTTTTCCACCCGAGGCACAGAAGATTTCATCCGAAGTGATTCTTTCCCCCATGCCCGGAGGCGCCTTGACTGCCAATACCATGATGATGCGCGATACCGGCACCCTCTATCTTTACCCCAAGGTGATCAAAGCCATGTCTGAATGCATTGCCAGGGGAGGCTTTGGCACATCCGTCACCCCGGTTTCCCAGTTTTATTTCCAGCAGGCCTATGCCAATGTGACCCAGGGGCCCTGGGAAAAGATAACAGATGGTTATGGTAAAATGGTGCTGGGATATTTTGGCAGAACACCGGTGCCGCCTGATCCTGATATTGTCCGGATTGCTGAAAAGCAGATGGGAATGCCGGTCTTTGACGGCGACCCCCTGGATGTCCTTGAACCGGGTATTCCCAAGGCCAGAAAGATCCTTGAGGATGAAGGACTTCCTGTGACCGAGGAAAATCTTTTCATCGTCGGCGCCCTTACAACAGCAGGCGGAAATAAAGGCCTTGATTTCCTCAAAGGGGTCAGGCCCATCAACGTCCGTAAATTAACCCCAAAAAATGATTCATCCCAGGAGAGGAAACTATTGTCTGATCCTCTTCCCAATGCAGGAGATATGACCATGTCTAAATATAAAGTGACTGTTGACGGAAAAAGTTATGACGTAATTGTAGAAAATGAAACCGGAGAGGTTGCCGGTATCAGTTTGCCTTCAGCCGAGCAAGTGTCAAGTCCGGCTGAGAAACCCGCCCTGGAAATCAAAGCCCAACTGCCGGGAAATGTATATGAAATCCTGTTTGCTGCCGGGGATCAGATAAGTGAAGGAGAAACTCTGATAGTTCTGGAAGCCATGAAAATGGAAACGCCTGTTATTTCGCCCTGTAATGGTATCATCAAATCAATCGAAGTGGCTAAGGGACAAATCGTGCAGTCAGGACAGGTTCTCCTGACCGTTAATGAATAGCAGCAAGGTCCAAAGGATTTTATCATGTTTGTGAGAAAACCGTTCATTATCATTGGCTGTTTTATTGTGCTGCTGTTTTCAATGATGTCCGCTGCCCATGCAGGCACCTTGCCCCAGCCTGCCAGCCAAGGGCATACCCTGCTTCCGCCCATTGCCGACATGATCATCAATTTTGGAGAATCAACCGGCCTGTTCAGCTTCTTTTCCCCTGGCACAGGAAATAATTTTAAAGGAATCGGACAGTTTTTTATGATCGGCGTGGGGGTTTTGTTGTTATACCTGGCCATCAGCAAGCATTTTGAGCCGCTTCTCCTGGTTCCCATGGGGTTTGGTGCCATTCTGGCCAATACACCTCTGGTTGCCATGTCCGATCCAGGAGGCGTGCTGTACTATATCTATACCATTGGAATCAAAACAGGCGTTTTTCCTCTCCTGATTTTCATGGGTGTCGGGGCCATGACCGATTTTGGTCCGCTGATCGCCAATCCGAAAACCCTGCTTCTCGGTGCAGCGGCCCAGGTCGGAATTTTTATCACTTTTATCGGAGCGCTGATCCTGTCTGAAATTGTCCCCGGCATAAATTTTGATCTGTTTGATGCCGCCTCCATCGGCATTATCGGGGGAGCGGACGGCCCTACAGCCATCTTTCTGGCAAGTCAGCTGTCGCCGCATCTGTTGGGTCCCATTGCCGTGGCAGCCTACTCCTACATGGCCCTGGTGCCACTCATCCAGCCGCCCATCATGCGGGCGCTGACCACCGTGGATGAACGCAAGATCCGCATGAAACAGATGAGACATGTGGGAAAAGTCGAAAAAATAATATTTCCCCTCTCTGTCTTAGGCCTCTGTGTCTTGCTTCTGCCATCAGCTGCACCCCTCATCGGCTTTTTCATGTTTGGAAACCTGATGCGGGAATGCAAAGTGGTGGACCGGTTGTCTAGAACCGCACAAAATGCCTTGATCAATATTGTCACCATTCTTCTGGGTCTGGGTGTCGGCGCTCAGCTTTCCGCCCATCAGTTTTTGAATCTCTCAACCCTGGGCATTCTCTTTCTGGGTGCCATCGCCTTCTCCATTGGAACAGCATCAGGTATTCTCATGGCAAAGCTGATGAATCTCTTTTCTGAAACAAAAATAAACCCTTTGATCGGCTCGGCAGGCGTATCTGCAGTTCCCATGGCTGCCCGGGTGAGTCAGAAAGTCGGTATGGAGGCAGATCCCCAGAACATTCTTCTCATGCATGCCATGGGCCCCAATGTGGCCGGTGTTATCGGTTCTGCCGTTGCTGCAGGAGTATTGTTGACATTAAAGAGCCTGGTGATGTAATAGTAAATAGTTTGGATCATACGAGGAGGAAGAAATGACCATCCGTGTACTGATGACCAGAAAAGTTCCCAAGTTGACCGGTGGTATGGACGTAGCCCTGCTGCCGACGTTGTCTGAAATGCTCATTGAACTCCGGGCCCTGGCAGATCGCCAGCCAGGCTATATTTCAGGGGAGACCCTTAGAAATGTGACTGATCGCAATGAGTATCTTGTGATCAGCACATGGAAAACCCTTGAAGCCTGGGACTGGTGGTTTCGGAACAATGAACGGGCTGAACTGGAAGGCAGGGTCGATGCTCTGCTGGGAACGTCAACGGTTTACAAAGTTTACAGTTATGATTAGGTTTTTACCAGTTTAGAGGGTATAGGGTTTTTATTCAATAGGTTCCCCTCTGGGGTACAAGTGCTCGCTGGTTCAAATCCAGCCATCTATAGGACACCACTTTAAGTCCTCCTTTTTCACCTTGACTTTCTGATTTAAATTAAATAATTTATAATATTTTGCTTTGAGGATTTGGAATCTTTTATAGAAAGACCAAAGCAAAATTGCAAATTAGCATGGATTGTGCAATGCAAATAAATATTTAAAGGTTGCGTTACAGCCAAAATAAAGAGGAAGGAACGAATCAATGAAATTGGACAGGCTGGCATTGTTAATAATATTGTTGGTTTTATTCATTTCTTTAGCACCTGCTGTTGCCAAAGATCAATCTGATAAAAAAACTCATAACACTCTTGAAGCTGGTGACCATGCTGAAGCCGCTTCAGACCACTCACAGGACAAGGGTGCACATGGCCATGTGAATTTAGGGGAAATGCTGCCGCTGTACAGCTGTATTCCCTTTGCATTTATGTTGTTATCCATAGCTCTGCTGCCTTTGATAGCGGAAAATTTCTGGCACCATCATTTTGGTAAGGTTTCCGCATTCTGGGCAGCCTGTCTTGCTCTTCCCTTTGTTTATGTTTATAAAGGCATTGCCGTTTATGAAATTCTTCACATTATTCTGGTAGACTATGTTCCCTTTATTATTCTTTTGTGGGCGTTGTTTACGATTTCCGGCGGTATTCTGCTGAAAGGGACATTAAGAGGGACTCCTGTTGTTAACACGATTATCATCCTGATCGGTACCATCCTTGCCTCCTGGATGGGTACCACAGGGGCAGCCATGCTCCTGATCCGGCCATTGTTGCGGGCAAATGCGCATCGAAAGAATAAAACCTTTATAGTGGTATTTTTTATTTTTCTGGTGGCCAATATTGGTGGATCATTAACGCCTCTTGGTGATCCGCCGCTGTTTCTGGGATTTCTTCATGGTGTCAGTTTTTTCTGGACCTTTAATATTCTACCGCATATGCTCACGACATCGATTATTTTGCTGGTAATTTATTTTATCCTTGACACCTATCATTACAAAAAAGAAGGGGTAAAAGTGCCGGATGATGGAGTAAAAGAGCCCCTGCGCCTGGTGGGAACCTACAATTTTCTGTTTCTTGGGGGTGTGGTGGGTGCTGTTTTAATGAGCGGCGTTCTTGATTTGGGGGAAATTTCAACCTTAGGTATTCACAGGCCTGTCCAGGATTGGCTCAGAGACGGACTTCTCATCGTTTTTGGGATCGGTTCTCTTATGGCGACACCAAGGGTTCTGCGGGAAGAAAATGAATTTTCATGGTTCCCGATAATAGAAGTTGCCTATCTGTTTATTGGAATTTTCATTACCATGGTTCCCTGCCTGTTATTGCTTAAAGCAGGATCGAATGGCGCGTTCGCATTTCTTATCAATGCAGTAAAAGAACCGGTTCACTATTTCTGGGTGACCGGGATGCTATCTGCTTTCCTGGATAATGCGCCGACCTACCTGACCTTTTTTAATACAGCCCTTGGCAGTTTTTATGCCGGCATGGCGGAAAGTCAAGCTGTTCCATTGTTGATGACGGAAAATGCGATTTATCTTAAGGCGATTTCAACGGGAGCTGTCTTTTTTGGCGCTTGCAGTTATATTGGGAATGCACCCAATTTTATGGTTCGATCCATAGCGTCAGAGGCAGGAACACCAATGCCCAGCTTTTTTGGTTATATCTTAAAATATTCTTTAATTTTTTTAATTCCAACCTTTGTTATTGTAACCTTTATTTTCTTTTAATATATTGGTGTTAAGGAATTAATGGATTGAACAGGAGGAAACAAGCCCAATGAATATTGATCTTAAAGGATTAAAAATAGCCATAATCGGTGGAAACAGTCCATGTAAACAAATCCTTGAAATACTGCTGGGACCCGGATTAAAAGACCTGGATCTTAAGGTTCAGGTGGTTGCAGATACCTTAACCCAGGTTGAAGGGATTAAATATGCCCAGGAAATGGGCGTATTTACAACCGTGGATTATAGTGAGGTTTGTAATCTTTCAGATATTGATGTCATTTTAAAATTAAAAAATGATGAAATATTGAGTTGTATACTGGAAAAGGTGAACACGGAACATGTCAGCATTATTGACCTTGGCGCTTACAGGGCCATGTCATTTCTAAATTTTTTAAAATCAGAAGAAAAAAGACTGAACATTAAAAGAAAAATTCAATCGGATAAGGCTGATAAGAAGGAAATTGCAAAGCTGTTTGATCAATTTACCGCTACAATTCAAGAAAATGCCGAAGACGAAAGCAGACACCTGAAAAATGAAAGAGAAGACCTGATTGAGATGGAAAAAGAGCTTTCCCAAATCATTCAGGGTAGTATGATCCCAACTTTTATTATCAATAATGAACATATTCTTACTCACTGGAACAGGGCCTGTGAACAGCTGACAGGACATAATGCCTATGAACTGGTGGGAACAGACCGGCAGTGGGTGCCTTTCAGGTCTGCAAAGAGACCGACCATGGCAGATGTAATTGTGGGTGAAATGTCTGAAGAGGATGTATCAAAATATTATGGTTCCTCCTGGAGAAAATCAGGCTTGATTAATGAGGCTTATGAAGCTGAAGAGTTTTTTCCTCATCTCGGGAAAGATGGAAAATGGATTTTTTTTACAGCCGCACCCATAAAATCTCCAGATGGCAAGATAATGGGTGCCATAGAGACATTAAAAGATATCACAAAAGACAAAAAAGCCCATGAGGAGCTTGAGCTCCAGGACAAAGAACTATCCACACTCTATGATAAATATAAAAAATCAGAAGAAAAATATCGGTCGTTGTTTAATAATAATCCAAATCCGATTTTTATTATCGATCACCAGACCTTAGAGATCCTGGATATTAATCGCCGTGTGGAAGAAGAATATGGATATACAAAAACAGAACTTTTAGGATCTCCTTTTCTTGACATTGGGGATACATCTGATGAAACTATTAAAGGAGCCCTGAAAGAACTTGCTGAAGACAAAGCAATACTGTTCACCAAGAAAAAGCATTTTAAAAAAGATAAGACTTCATTTTTTGTTAATGTTAAGGTTGTAAATACGACATATAGTCACAGGGATGTCCTGATTGCTTCAGCAACTGATATCACGGAAAGCGTTGAAAAAGAGACCCAGCTGATCCAGGCTGGAAAACTGGCTACCTTGGGAACCATGGCTGCCGGCATGGCCCATGAAATTAACCAGCCATTGAATGTTATACAGATTTGTTCAGATTTGATTCTGAAAATGATCAAAAAAGGAATTCGTATTCCTGATGATGAACTGGTTATCATGGCCAATGATATTATTGATAATGTTGCCAGAGCTGCCGGTGTTATTAAGCATGTCAGGGATTTTGCAAGACAGTCTGAAAGAGACCTAAAAAAATTAGTGATTAATGAACCCATCAATGATGTATTCAAGGTACTTGGTCATCAACTGACAGTTCATTCCGTAAATGTGAATCTTGACCTTGACCCTGAGATTCCTGAAATCCGGGCAGAGCATAATCGCCTGGAGCAGGTATTTATTAATCTTGTGACCAATGCCATTGATTCCATGGATGAAAAAGCTGAAAAACAAGATGCATTGACTGAGAAAAATCTTTCCATCAAAACATATGCAAAACAAGGTCAGGTCGTGATCGAGGTTTCTGATACCGGGATAGGCATGACAAATGAAGTGAAATCAAAGATCTTTGAACCCTTTTTCACTACAAAGGAAACGGGTAAGGGGACGGGCCTTGGAACCAGCATCAGTTTTGGAATCATCAAAGATTACAAAGGGACCATTGATATAATAACTGAGTATGGGAAAGGTGCTACATTTATTATCAAGTTTCCGGCTATTGAATAGGGAAATAAATTATGTCAGCCAATAAGATACTAATTGTTGATGATGAAGAGATTATTGTCAAACTACTCTCCATGTCTCTGCGAAGCGACGGGTATGAAATAGTTACAGCCTATAGTGGCGAGCAGGGACTTGAAGTTTTTAAAGCTGAATCCCCGGATATAGTGGTGACGGATATAAAAATGCCTGGGATGGATGGTCTTGAGCTGTTAAAAAATATTAAGAAAATTGATTCTGAAAAAGAAGTGATCATTGTAACAGGGCACGGCGATATTGATTCAACCATTACAGCATTGCAGTATGGTGCCAGCGATTTTATCAATAAACCTGTCAGGGATGAGGCTCTTGCCATTGCCCTTGACAGGGCAAAAGCAAAGATTGCCATCAGAGAAAAACTCAAAGAATATACTGAAAATCTTGAAATTAAAGTTGCAGAAGCCACTGAGGAGATCCGGAGAAAATCAAATTTTCAACGGCTTTTAATAAAAAGTTCCCATGATGCCATTGTTGCCTTTGACCATGACTGGAAAGTAGTTGTGTACAATCCTGAAGCCGCTAGGATGTTTGGAGAGGCTGCAAAAGATGTCAAAAATAAAATGACCATAGATGATCTTTATACCCCAAAAATTGCTAAAATATTTAAAAATCTGGCCCAAAAAGAAACACAGCAGAACACGCTTCCATGGAAAGAAAATATAATAAACACCAAAGACAATCGGCAAATACCGGTTAAGTATACAAGCAAAGTACTTTATAAAACAGGTGAATTTGTAGGGACTGTTAATTTTTTTCAGAACTTAACAGAAATTAAACGGCTTGAAAAGGAATTGGTTCAATCGGAACGACTGGCTGCTGTGGGGCAGACTGTAAGCGGTCTTGCTCATTACGTAAAGAATATTCTCATCGGGCTTAAAGGCGGCAGTTATGTTGTGGATGTGGGAATTGCTAAAAATGATACGGAGAAACTTAAAACCGGTTGGAAAACTATAAAAAGAAATATCAAAAGAATAGGGGATTTAACCCAGGATCTATTGACTTATTCCAAGCAGAGAGAACCGGAATTTGAAAATTGTGTTCCCAATGATATTGTTAATGAAATTATAGAGCTCTTAAAAGATTTTGTGGCCTCAAAAGGTATCAGTATTTCACAAGAACTGGATACTGGTATTGGTGAAGTTCTGGCAGATCCGAAAACCATCCATAACTCGCTGCTTAATATTATCAATAATGCCATTGATGCCTGTATTGATGATGAAGATATTTCCAAAAAGCATGAAGTAAAGGTAAAAACCTATATGGATAAAAACAATTATTTTTGTTTTGAGGTTACAGATAATGGTTGTGGTATGGATGAAGATACGCAAAAGCAGATGTTTAACCCTATGTTCAGTTCTAAAGGGGGAAAGGGAACAGGTTTGGGACTTCTTGTTACAGGAAAGCTTATCGAAGAACACAAAGGTGTAATCGAAATCAAAACTAGCCCGGGAGAAGGCAGCACATTTACGATTAGACTTCCCTATGAAAAAGAAAATACGATTGATATAAATTGACCAAGGAGGATGAATCATGAGTAAAAAAGTTCTTGTGGTAGATGATGATCAAGATGTCAGGTCATTTGTTGTCACGGTTCTGGAGGAAAATCAATATATACCTTTGGTCGCTCAAGATGGTGTTGAAGGTTTGGAAATGATCGAAAAAGAGTTGCCCGATTTAGTGATCCTTGATGTATTGATGCCCAGGGGGAGTGGAATTCGATTGTATCGTAAATTGAAAACCGATGATAATCTGAAAAAAATACCCATTATCATGTTTACAGGGATTGCTCTTAAATCTTTTATGAAATCTCAAAAAGTACTTGATGAGTTTAAGGGAGGAGAAGTTCCCAAGCCTGATATCTATTTGGAAAAGCCGGTTGAACCCGAAGAGTTAGTTGCGGCAATCAAGAAAAAACTTGGTTAATGAAAAGATATTAATATTGAGATCGGAGAAATTATGGAAATCAGAAAATTACTTTTTGTAACAAAGTTTGGTGAACTTTGTTATGGAGCTCTCAACTCTTTATTATCGCTCAGAAATGCGGCATTGGAACATGTTGTATTTTTAAATGTGATTGAAAGAGACAAAGTTGCCATGAAAAGAGGGAGCGGATACCTTAAGGAAGAAGAGGTCAAGTTAAAAGAAACGGCAAATATCAGGTTTATTGACTGGGCGGAAAATTTATTTGAAATGGGTATGGAAGTTGGTGCATATATAGAGGTCTCAAGTCTTATTCCTGAAATTCTAAAAGTAGTTGAAAAAGAAGCCCCTGACCTGATCGTGATTGGCCGCTCTCATAAAGGTGCGTTGGAGCAGCTCTATGCCGGCTCTGATATCATTGAATTGATGCGGCGGACAGAAGTGCCGATTCTGGTTTTCAAGCATATGAGGGAAGATAATATTGTGCCTGAAAAATTGTTTAAGCGGCCCCTGTTTGCTACAAACTGGTCAGATACAGGTAAAAAGACCGTTGAATATATCAAGGGATTAAAAAATGTCATAGGCGAAATTCATATTGTGCATGTGGTAAAAGACACTCTTTTAAAAAGCCCGGATGCCCATGAAGTTCAGAAAGTAAGAAAAACTGAAAGAAAACGACTGGATGATCTTTGTGATGAGCTTGAAGAATCTGGTATTAATGCCAGACCCCATGTATATGTCGGTGACCCGCAAAAAGAAATTGAAAAGGCAGCAAAAGAATACCAGGCAAGTATGATTATCCTGGGGTCCAGTGAAAAAGCAGCTATTTTGGAGCGGTGGGTTGGATCTATTTCAAAAAACATTGCTGATAAATCCATTTTCCCCTGTCTTCTTATTCCCGGGAAAAGAAATATTTAACGCTTGTCTTTTTTAGGTCTGACCTTAGGTTATATACACGATGTAAACAAGATCCAGCTATATTATAGCCGGATTTTGTTTTTTGGTTATTGACTCAAAGTCATACTTTTGTTATATGCAGGCGTATTAAAAATATAAGGTCCTAATTATGAAAATTTTATTTATAGATGATGAGCAGACATTTTTAAAATATCTTGCCAAACGCCTTGTTCTTGATGGTTTCACAGTAAAAACAACTTTTTCAGGCGAAGAAGGGGTGGAAGCCGCTTCAAAAGAAGATTTCGATGTGGCCGTGGTGGATTTGCAGATGCCTGGAATTGATGGGATTGAAGTCCAGAAAAGGTTAAAGGAACTGCAGCCCACCTTGCCCTGTATTGTTCTAACGGGGCATGGGAGTGTTGAAAATGCATTGGAAAGCGGTAAATATAATGCATTTAAATTTTTATCAAAGCCCGTGGACATGGATACGCTTATTGAGACTATAAACGCGGCTTATGACCACAGAACCAAAATGGAACAATCATCCTCAGGATCTGACGGATCTCAAATTATGGAAAAAAAAGGAGGCGCCATATCTAAATTGTACGGAAAATTTCGTAAACTATATGGCGTTGACAAGTAATTTTTTTAATTTTTGATTCTTAATGATAGCCGGGGAGGGTAGTTCATTGACAGGTTCCAATAATAGTGTTCCCAAAGAAACAGGTAACAAAAAATCCACATCTTTTATAAGATTTTTTTCTTTTCTTATTACATTTATTTTAATGTTTTTGTCCTGGATTGTGCTGTCAGGAAAATTTGATCCTCTGTTGTTATGGCTTGGTGGGATTTCAAGTTTTTTTGTGGCATACTATTTTTATGATTTGCTGTTCCCGGCCATGGAACCAGGATATATGAAAGTGTTTTTTAGATTTGTCAGATATACTCCCTGGCTGATGTGGGAAATTATTAAAGCCAATTTTCATTTATTATATCTTGCCTTTCACCCAAGAATGAAAGACTTAATAGATCCTCACATTATTACCTTTAAAACCAATTTAAAGTCTGATATTGCCATAGCGACCCTGGCAAACTCCATTACCCTGACACCTGGAACCATTACTGTGACAGCAGATCAAGATGGTGTTTTCAGGGTGCATGCCATTGACAGGGAATCTGCTGAAGGTTTGCCTGGTACCATGTTAAAAAAAGTTGCACAAGTTTTTGGAGAAGAGATATGAATACTTTTTTTCTAAGCGTTGCATTGGGATTATGCTTTCTGATGCTTTTTGCATTGTACAGAGCCTTGTTCGGCCCTACTGTTTTGGATCGGCTCATTGGTGTCAATGCCATTGGGAGTAAAACCGTTGTTCTTCTTTTGCTCATCGGTTCCCTTTATGAACGTGTTGACATGTTTGTTGATATCGCACTGGCCTATGCTTTTTTAAATTTTGTTGCCGTATTAACGGCCTCACGCTATTTCCACAAAAGAAAAGGGCTGTACGAAGAATCCTTTATGGATTAATTATCAATTTGGAGTATTCATGAATATACTTGTTGTTTTGTTTTTAGTTATCGGTTTATTCTTTTTTCTGGGCGGAGCTGTGGGTATCATCAGAATGCCTGATTTTTACACCAGGCTTCATCCAGCAGGCAAACTGGATACCCTTGGGATTTTTGCAATGGTGACAGGGCTTGCCATATACAATCTTCATCATTTTTCCCTGGAAGCCCTGCTGCTTTCAGCAAAGATGTTTTTAATAGTATTTTTTGTGTTTCTTTCCAGTCCCACTGCCACCCATTCCATTGTTGATGCAGGAATGAGGGCAGGATTGAGGCATTGGACCAAAAAGAAAGGAAAGGGTTAATCATGCACTGGCCAATTGATCTGATCGTGTTAACCTTTGTCATTTTTTGTGCTATTGGTGCCATATCTGTTAAAGATCTTCTTGGAACAACTATTTTATTTGGTGCGTATTCATTTATGATGTGTCTGCTCTGGGCTGTCATGGGGGCAGTTGACGTTGCCTTTACAGAAGCTTCAGTTGGAGCAGGCGTCAGCACTGTTTTCTTTGTTGCAGCTGTTTTCAGGACCAGCAGGAGGACAAAAGATTGAAATTTATAGGATTTATTATTGTTTGCCTGACAGGTGCATTATTATTGTATGGAACAGGAGAATTCCCTGACTGGGGTGATCCAAACTCTCCTGCTTCAATCCACCTTTCAAATTATTATATTGAAAAAGCCCTTGAAGAAACACAGGTTCCCAACCTTGTAACGGCAGTTCTGGCTGATTATCGTGGGTTTGACACCATGTTTGAAACAGCCGTTGTTTTTTGTGCAGGCCTGGCATGCTTTCTTTTGTTAAGGGATTTTAAAGAGAAAAAAGAACGTTTTTATCGGCACACACCTACCGGGGTTATTCTCCATGTAAAAGACAGCAAAAAAATTCTAAAGACAGGAAAAGAATTTGAGCATATGGATAAGGACTGGGTACCGGCTGATCTGATTATAAAAACTGTGTGCAGGATTTTAATCCCGTTTATACAGATTTATGCACTCTATGTTGTGGCCCATGGAGATTTTTCTCCGGGTGGTGGTTTCCAGGGCGGAGTTATCTTTGGTTCCAGCTTAATTCTGTTGGCCATTTCCTATGACCTGAAAACTCTTGTACGGAGGGTCAAGGAAAAAGTCCTGGGAATTTTTGCTGCCCTGGGGGTTTTAATATATGTCGGAATTGGAGCCATCTGCATGTTCATGGGAGGTGATTTCCTGGATTATGCAAAACTTGTCCCTTTAATACCGGGAGATCCCCATCATATAAGAGCCTTAGGCATGCTGGGAGTTGAGATCGGTGTGGGAATTGCTGTAACTGCAGCAATGGTCATCATTTATATTAATATTGTCTCCGCAGGCAGACACGATGAAGGACTATAAGGTTACGCTATGACTGATCTATTACCCCTGATCGTGGCAAAATACAACTATTGGCTGTATGTGATCTTAATGATGATCGGCCTTTATGCCATGATTGCAAAAAATAATCTGATAAAAAAACTGGTGGGTATGAACATTTTTCAAACAGCAATTATCCTTTTTTATGTTTCCATTGGATACAAGCGGGATGCCACCATACCTATCATTCAAAATGCCCATGGCGGACAGGATGCCCATGCAGCGATTATCCATGCGGCTGATTATATAAATCCATTGCCCCATGTTCTAATGCTGACGGCCATTGTAGTATCTGTTGCAACTTTCGGTGTTGCCATGGCATTAGCTGTCAGAGTATACCAGCGGTATCAGACCCTGGAAGAAGATGAAATCAGGATGCGCTTATCGGAAGAATAAACTATGGATAATTACCCTGCACTGATTGTTGTTGTACCACTTTTAGCTGCTCTTTTTGCCGGGCTTGCCGCCTGGATTGAAGAACGGTTGTCATACCCTATTGCCTTAATGGGCCTTGCCATTTCAATGTTTGCCTCATTTAAGGTGTTGATGCAGGTCATATCTTCCGGTACCATTCATTACAGGATGGCCGGATGGGCCCCGCCCATGGGCATTGAATACTCAATTGATCTGTTAAATGCCATGGTTCTGCTGATTGTTGCAAGTATTGCCTTTTTCAATTTGATCGCAAGTTATAAAAGCGTTGAACAGGAAACAAATGACAGGGCCGGCTCATTTTATACGATTTATCTTTTGTTTGTGACAGGGCTATTAGGTGTTACTGCCACAGGTGACCTGTTTAACCTCTATGTACTAATCGAGATTACTTCATTAACCAGCTATGCCATGGTAGCTCTGGGGGACAGGGACAGAGGACCTTTGGCAAGTCTGAATTATATTTTTATCGGTGTTATCGGTGCCAGTTTTTATCTTCTTGGGGTGGGGTATCTTTATCTTAAAACCGGTTCCCTTAACATGGTTGATGTGGCAAATATCCTTTCAGGAATCCATGGATCATCCACAGTTCTGGTGGCATTTATTTTATGCATGATCGGTATCTGGATCAAAATGGCCCTCTTCCCCTTGCATGTATGGCTGCCCAATGCCTATTCATATTCCCCCGTGGCATTTGCAAGGATAGTGGCTCCCTTAATGACCAAGGTCATGGTCTATGTGATGATAAGATTGATGATCACGGTATTTGGGCTTGAATATATTTTTGAAACCCTTAACCTGGCCGATGCTGTTGTATGGCTGGCAACCATAGCTGTTCTTGCAGGAGCAATTATGGCTCTTTCCCAGAAAAATCTGAAAAAAATGCTCACCTATATTATTGTGTGTGAGATAGGATATATGGTTGGAGGCGCCTGGCTTGGTAACCAGCTTGGCATGACGGGTGCCATTTTGCACATTTTAAATGATGCGCTCATGACCTTTGCCCTTTTCCTTGCCGTTGGGAATATGGGCTATAAACTTAAAAATCTTGATTTAATTAACCTGAAAGGCCTGTTTGGCAAAATGCCCTGGACCATGACAGGATTTGTTCTGGCAGGATTCAGCATCATAGGGGTGCCGCCCACCTGTGGATTTTTCAGCAAATGGTATTTGATCCTGGGGGCATTTGAGGCAGGTGCTTATCATTTTGCCGCAGCCCTTGTTATCTCAAGCCTGATCTGTGCGGTCTTATTTTTTAAGGTCTTTGAGATCAGCTTTTTTGAGCCTGCACCTGAAGCCCATGGACAGAGGAGTTCACATTCCCACGTGGCAATTGAGGAAGCTCCAATATCCATGCTGGTTGTATCCGGGCTTGTCAGCATTTCTCTGATTGTTGCAGGGCTGTATTCAGGGACAATTGTAAATACCATCATCCTTCCTTTCTTAAAGTGAAGATGAACTGGAAAAAACAATAATTATTCACCATAAAGCATATGAAGAAAAAATTTAAATTTTGTTTTAAACTTCATGCCCTTTATGTGCTTCAAGGTGAAGATAAATATAAGGCAAACCAATAAATGGAAACCATTATCTCGATTAAACCTCTTCTGGCAGTTTTGGTCTCTCTTTTTGTTATTCCCGTGCTGGTCTCTTCCTCTGGCAAACCCAATGTAAGGGAATCATGGATTTTTGTTGCAGGAACCATCAAGCTTGTTCTTATCCTTTCCATGCTTCCTGTCATACTTGAAGGAAAACAGATTGTTCTGACCCTGTTTGAAATTGCGCCCGGAGCTGCCATTGCCTTCAGGGTGGATGGACTTGGGATGCTGTTTGCCATTGTGGCTGCAAGTCTTTATATTGTGACATCTGTTTATTCCATTGGATATATGAGGGGCTTAAATGAACATGGACAGACCCGGTTTGTCTCCTTTTTCGCCTTGGCTATTTCCGCAACTATTGGTGCGGCTTTTTCTGCTAATTTGCTGACCCTGTACCTTTTTTATGAGATTTTATCCCTGGCTACATATCCTTTGGTTGCCCATCATCAGGATGAAAAATCAAAGATTTCCGGGCGAAGATACTTAACTTTTATTTTAGGCACATCAATTGCTCTTGTACTGCCTGCCATGATCTATTGCTATCATGTAACAGGAACCCTGGAATTTTCGACGGCTGGAATTTTTGCGGGTCAATTGTCAAAGTCTCATGCCCTAGTATTGCTTTTAATGTTTGTTTTCGGGTTTGCCAAGGCAGGAATCATGCCCTTCCACACCTGGCTTCCGGCTGCAATGGTTGCACCAACTCCCGTGAGCGCGCTTTTGCATGCTGTGGCTGTTGTAAAGGTTGGGGTGTTTTCCATTGTCAGGGTGATGACGGGGATATTCGGGGTTGACCTTCTGGCAGACTTTAACCTGGGAGTTGTGGTGATGGGCATTGCATCTGTCACCATTCTTACGGCATCCTGTATTGCCCTTTCCCAGGATGAATTAAAAAGAAGGCTTGCCTATTCCACCATCAGCCAATTGTCTTACATTGTTTTTGGCGTGGCACTTTTATCCCCCCAGGGACTTTTGGGCGGGGTCATACATATTGCCATGCATGCCTTTGGAAAGATCACCCTGTTTTTCTGTGCCGGAGCTATTTTTGTGGCAACAGGCAAGAAATATATCAGTCAGATGAGTGGTCTGGGCAGGAAAATGCCCTTTACATTTGCTGCATTTTTTATTGGCTCAATGGGGGTGATAGGCTTGCCGCCTACTGGCGGCTTTTACAGTAAATGGAATCTGATTTTAGGAACACTTGAAGCTGAGCAGACAATCTTCATGCTTGTCCTTTTAGTGTCATCATTCCTGAATGCATTCTATTTTCTGCCAATTGTATATAAAGGTTTTTTCGGGAAAAGCGATGAAGAAGATGATACCCCCGTGAAAATCCAAGAAGCAAATCTTTGTCTTGTCATCCCCTTGGTTATTACAGCAATCATTTCAATTGTTTTATTCTTTTATCCAACTATTTTTGTCAACCTGATAAAAGTCGGTCTGGGTATTTGATGGAAAATTTATAAAGGTTAGAAATATGAACATCAAAGATGAAAATAAAAAACAAGAATGGGAAATGCTCGGGCATGACCCTGTACCAGGATATAGAACCGCTTTTTATTTTGCCATCGTGGTCTCTGTGATCTATTTGATATTTGCCTTTTCATCTGGCGGCGGTGCCGGCCACTAAATTATTTTAATCTGACCTGTTTTGTCTGGCGGAAAAAGATTAATTTTATACAAGGATGCAATAATGAAAAAAGAACTTACAATCTTTGATAATCCAAAAAACGTTAAAAAACTATTGATTATTTTTTATTGTTCTCTGGTCCTTTTGTTAATATCAGAATTTTTTATTCATCCACACCCTGCATTTTCTTTTGAACATGTTAAGGGTTTTTCTGCTGTTTATGGCTTTTTCTCCTGTGTTATGCTCATTTTCCTGGCCAAAATTTTAAGATTAATTGTTATGAAAAAAGAGAATTACTATGACAAGTAACATGGTTCCTCCTGCAATTATATTTATTTTAGCTGCAATTCTTATTCCTTTCTTAAAAGGAAAGACCAAGTCTATTTATATGCTGTTAATTCCTGTGGTCGCCTTTTATGTCCTGGTGAATCTTCCCTTTGGAAATATATGGACATTTGAATTTTGGGGCTACAACCTGATTTTGGGAAGAATTGACAAGCTTTCAATGGTCTTTGGCTATATCTTTACAATCATGGCATTTCTTGGTGTTCTGTTTGCCCTGAAAGTAAAAGATGACCTTCAGCATGTTGCGGCAATTATTTATGTCGGTGCTACTTTAGGTGTTGTTCTGGCAGGAGATTTTTTGTCACTGTATATTTTCTGGGAAATCATGGCCGTCAGCTCAACGTTTCTGATAATTGCATCCAGAACAAGGGCTTCACGGGAAGCAGGCTTTAGATATATCCTGGTTCATCTGATCGGCGGTCTTTTTCTTTTGGCCGGCATTGTTCTTTATATCCAGAAAACAGGAACCATTGCCTTTGATTATATTGGTCTTTCCGGGATTGAATCATACCTGATTTTTATTGGTATTGCACTTAATGCCGCAGCCATTCCCCTTCATGCATGGCTGCCCGATGCATACCCCATGGGAACCCCTACAAGTACGGTTTTTTTAAGTGCTTTTACAACAAAGTCAGCAGTATATCTTTTAATCAGGACTTTTCCCGGGGCAGATCTGCTGATCTGGATCGGGGCATTCATGGTTTTTGTACCCATATTTTATGCCGTGCTTGAAAATGATATCAGAAGAGTCCTGGCCTATAGTCTTTTGAATCAGATTGGATTTATGCTCGTGGGTATCGGTATTGGGACCCAGCTTGCCTTAAATGGTGCTGTGGCCCATGCATTCTGCCATATTCTTTATAAAGGCCTGCTTTTCATGGCAGCAGGATCAGTTCTCCAGATGACAGGTAAAATAAAGTGTACAGAAATCGGGGGGCTTTATAAAACCATGCCCCTGACCTGTCTTTTCTGTATTGTCGGTGCAGCATCCATATCAGCGTTTCCTTTATTTTCAGGGTTTGTTTCCAAATCCATGATCGTCACTGCAACGGTGAATGAAAAAATGGTTTTTGTCTATCTTATACTGCAATTTGCCTCGGCAGGTGTGTTTCACCATGCAGGCATTAAAGTTCCTTTTTTCACTTTTTTTGGACATGATTCCGGCATCAGAGCCAAAGATCCTTCATGGAATATGATCCTGGCAATGGCTATTGCAGCATTTGCCTGTATCTTTATAGGGGTTTTTCCCCAGCCATTATATAATCTTCTGCCCTTTACCGTTGATTATATACCTTATACAGGTGCCCATGTTGTGGGCCAGCTACAGCTTTTAATGTTTGGGGCTCTTGCCTTTGCCCTATTGATTCTTTCTGGATATTACCCACCGGAAATTAAATCCATTAACCTTGATGTTGACTGGTCCTATCGGAAATTAGGCCGTGGGGCCTATTTGGTAATGGATAAAGGATTAAATGCAATAAATCGGGTGTCTGAAAGTGTTTTAATGGGGTTTGTCAAAGGCTTTGTCTATTTTTTCAGGCGTGCTGCTGCAAATATAGCCTTGTTTGTGTTCGTGAATATCTGGTTGTTTCTGGGTTATCGGGATAAACGTCTGGAAATAAAGAAAAACAGGCTGTACAATGACTTTCTTCAAGGGACCCTGCCCGTAGGTATTGGTGCAGCAGTTGCCATATCCTTTATTCTTTTGGTGTTTATATTAACTTAGGATCGGAAATGAAATTATTTAAATGCAATTGTTTGTCTTTTGGCCCCTTTATATAATTTTCGATCCTTAGCAACGAGGTGTTCACATGGTAAAAATAGAAGATTTAAAACTTATCAACCTGTTAAAGAATTTTCCAGATCATCTGCTTAAAATAATTGCCAATGAAGCCCAGTTGAGTATTTTTGGTACGGATACGCAATTAATCACTGCCAATGAGAAAGCAGATAAATTTTTTATGTTGATAATGGGGCAGGTAGCCATTAAAACGGCGCTCACCCCTGAGATTGATGTTATTCTTGATAATATTCAGTCTGGATCTTCTTTTGGTACTTCCGCGCTTATTAAAGGGTCGACGGCGACTTATACTGCGATTTGTCAGGAGCCCAGCGAAGTGATTACTCTATCAGGGCCGCGAATGAAACAGCTCTTTAAGGAAAACCATGAACTGGCCTTTCACATGATGTTTGGGGTTGCAAAACAGTATAAAAAGAAAATGGATATACGTGCACAGATGATAATGAAGACTCTGGATGAAAATCCGGAATTAAAGGAATATATTAAAGATATTGAGAACCTTACCCTGGTGATATAAAAGAATAGATTTACTATACTTTTAGTGAGGACCCATAAGAGAGGACCCATAAGAATGGTTGAAAAAGATATATTAAAAAAAATAGTTTTTCTCAAAGATTTGCCAGACCCAATACTTGAGAAAATTAGCACCATTGCTCAATTTGAAACGTTTGATGAAGAAACCATTCTGTTTCACCAAAATCAGGAACAAACTCTCTTATACATGCTGGTTTCAGGCAAAGTCTTTTTAAACAGCAGATCTGTTTCAGGAAAGTCTTTGACTTTAGATGAAGTATTGCCGGGAAGAACATTTGGGGTTTCTGCCTTAATGGGCGAATCATCTAGTACGTTTACTGCAGTCTGTGCTGAGACAAGTTCAATTATTACCATTCCGGGTGAACAGATGCGCCAATTGTTTGAAAAAGATTTCGAAATCGGGCACACCTTAATGCTGAAAGTTGTAGAGATTTTTAGAGCAAGAATGAAAATGCATACCCGTCAGTTTTTACATTCTTTGGCAACACATCCTGAAATCAGGGCCCTTGGATAATTCTTTTATCTGCAGCAATTATTTTTTCCAGAATTCAGGTACAAAGAGGATAATGACAGTATAAATTTCCAGCCTGCCTAACAGCATGCACCAGGCTAAAAGCCATTTTCCCATGACAGGTATATGGGCAAAATTTTCACTGGGCCCAACGCTTCCAAACCCGGGGCCTATATTTCCAATGCAGGCTGCAACGGCTCCAAAAGCCGTCATCATGTCGATGCCCATTGCGGCAAGAAGAATGCCAGACAGGATAAAAAGAGCGATATAGAGTGCTAAAAACCCCATGATGCCTTGCAGAATTTCATTGGGGATAACTATATTATTTATTTTTACATGGCTGATGCTTCTCGGGTGTATGATCTTAAACAATTCCCTATAACAATATTTAAAACAGACAATAATCCTGGCACATTTCATCCCGCCACCCGTTGATCCTGCTGAAGCGCCTATAAACATGCAGACAAACAAAATCACCTGGCTTAAGCCTGGAAATTTTTCATAATCAGCCGTTGCAAATCCAGTTGTAGTGAGAATCGAAACAACTTGGAAACTTGCAAACCTCAATGCATCTACCATGGAAGCATATACAGAACCATAAATATTCCATGTCACAATAAGAATTAAAACAAAGGTCAATCCCAGGAAAAATCTGCATTCCGTGTCCTGCCAGAAAGCAAGTGTCTTACCCCTCAGCATCTGGTAATGCAGAGAAAAATTAATTCCGGCCAGGATCATGAAAACAACAATCACATAATCAAAATAAGCGCTGTTATAATGGGCAATGGATGCATTCTTTGGTGAGAACCCGCCCGTGGGCATGGTTGTAAATGCATGACAGGATGCTTCAAACAAGGGCATGCCCCCACCCAGTAAAAAAATAATTTCAACAAGAGTGAAAACAGCATAGACCAACCACAGGATTTTTGCAGAGTCTGTCAGCCGGGGAGTCAGTTTGTCCGGCACGGGACTGGGGACTTCTGCTTTATACAATTGAATCCCGCCAACCCCTAAAAATGGCAGTATGGCAAGGGACAAGACAATGATTCCCATGCCCCCCAGCCATTGAATAAAGCTTCTCCAGAAAACAAGGCTTTTTGTCGCCCCTTCAATATTTGTCATTACAGAGGAGCCCGTGGTTGTAAAACCTGAGACTGATTCAAAAAATGCATCCGTGAAATTTGTAAATTCAGGGCCAAAATAAAAGGGCAGGGCGCCAAAAAGTCCAATGCCCATCCAGGCCAATGCAACCGTGGCCATCCCTTCTTTTTTGTTTATATAATCATCATAGCCCCGTTTTTTTGACCCGATGAGGAGGATAAGTCCTGCCATCATGGTAATTCCCATGGAGTAAAGAAAACTGTTGTGGGCCAGATCCTGATAATAGAGACTCACAAGCAAAGGGACAAGCATGCAAAGCCCTAAAAAAAATAAAAGGATACCGTTAATACGTGCGATAAACTGCCAGCGCATTAAAAGAAATCCAGTTTAACTATCAAAAGTTTTTCAAGTTTTTTAACGGCATGTTTAACAGCAAACATAATGATTCTATCCCCTGGTTTGACAATACTTTCCCCTGCAGGAATCATGATTTGACTGTCCCTTATGATACAGACAAGAATCGCACCTTTTGGGAAAGAGATTTTTTTTAGTGGCTTGTTCGTAATGTCCGAGGTTTCAAGGGCAATGGCTTCAATAAATTCCCCTCGTTCCCCTAAAATGGAAATATCAGATAAAACTTTTCCTTTTCTTACCTCCTTTAAAATTGAGCTGACAGCCGACAGTCGCGGGGAGACAACTTTTTCTATGCCAATGGTGGCAAGAAGGGGGAAATAATTTGATTTGCTGATCCTGGTAATCGTATTTTCAACTCCCATGTTTTTTAGCATAAGAGAAACAAGTATATTGGTTTCATCGTCATCCGTGACAGAAACAACTACATCACTTTGTCCCACATTTTCTTCAAAAAAAAGTTTCTGATCAGAGCCATTGCCATGAAGAATAATGGTTTTGTCCAATTGTTCTGACAGGTAGTTACAGCGGTCAATATCAGATTCAATGATTTTTGTTTTAATGGAATCTTGTTCAAGTAGTTTGGCAAGGCGTTCACCGATTCGTCCACCACCGATAATAAAGGCTCTTTGAATGGGTTCTATTTTTTTCCCGAAAAGGTTGAGCATTTTTTCAAGTTTTTCAGCCTCACTGACAAAATAGATTAAGTCCCCGGGTTCCAGGCTGTTGCTGCCCCTTGGGACAATGACCTCATTGTTTCTGATTATAGCAGCTATCAAAGGCCGATTCTCACCAAACCTGGAAGGAAAATCAATGAGTTTCATTCCAGCCATGGGAGAATGCTGGTCAAGTCTTATACCGACATATTTTACCTGGCCGTCCACAAAAGAACCGACATCAACAGCCCCAGGGACATCCATAAGTTTTCTGATGGTATTTACAACTTCTATTTCAGGATTGATCACCGTATCAATATTGGGATTTTCTGTTTTAAACCGGTGGTGATAGGAATCAAAATCAGCATCTCTGATCCTGGCAAGCTTTTTGGTTGTAGGGGATATGATATTGGCCATTAGACAGGCCACAAGATTTGTTTCATCGCTGTCCGTCACTGCCAGAAGGATATCAGCCTCATTGATGCCGGCATCAATGAGAATTCTGGGGTTGCTGCCCGATGCCGTAATAACCTGTATATCCAGATTTTCGGAAAGACGTCGAATGGCATCTGGATCTTTGTCAATGACAACCACCTGCTTGTTTTCAGAAGCCAGCCGACTGGCAATGTTATACCCGACTTCTCCGGCACCCACAATAATGATTTTCAAATCGTATCTCCTGTCCAATTGATAAAGAATTGAAAGATAACTTACTAAATCAATAAAAGACTGTCAATAATACGAAAAGATCTAACACTATTCTATGCGTATGTAGTGCCTGACCAAAAATCAAAAAACAATATTGCTAAAGTCATTAAAAAGGTTGATTATATAATAGGCTCAATGATAAAAGGAATTCGTACAAATTGTGAAGAATAAAAACAACTTAAAAGGAAAAAAGTTATGAGTACTTATACAAATAATGTTCTGGAAATGCTTAAGACAAAATACCCATGGGAAAAGGAATATATTCAATCCGTGGCAGAAGTATTTAAATCCATTTCACCTGTTCTGGGTTCTAATTTGGAATACCAGAACAACCGGATACTTGAGCAATTGATTGAACCGGACCGGTCCATCACTTTCAGGGTTCCATGGAAAGACGACCAGGGTCAGGTACAGGTCAATACAGGACATCGCGTTCAATTTAATAATGTGCTGGGGCCCTATAAGGGAGGACTTCGATTCCATGCGTCGGTTACCTTGAGCATTATCAAATGTCTCGGGTTTGAGCAGATTTTCAAAAACGCATTAACAGGCCTGCTTTTAGGCGGTGGAAAAGGCGGATCTGATTTTAACCCCCGGGGGAAATCAGATAATGAAATTATGAATTTCTGTCAAAGTTTCATGCTGGAACTTTCAAGGCATATCGGCGCATCCACTGACGTCCCGGCAGGCGATATCGGAGTAGGAACACGGGAAATAGGTTATCTTTTTGGCATGTACCGCAGAATGACCAAGTCTTTTAAAGGTGTTTTGACAGGCAAAGGCATTTCATGGGGGGGAAGTTACTTAAGGCCTGAAGCCACAGGATATGGTGTGGTTTATTTTGCCGAAGAAATGCTGAAAAATGTTGATGACAATATTGATGGCAAGATTGTGACAGTTTCCGGTTTTGGAAATGTCTCCTGGGGTGTTGTAAAAAAGGTGAATGAGCTTGGCGGCAAGGTAGTTACGCTTTCGGGCCCGGATGGATTCATCCATGACCCTGATGGTGTTACCGGCGAGAAAGTTGACTATATGCTGAAACTCAGGTTAAGCGGGAATGATATTGTTAAAGATTATGCCGATCGTTTTAAAGTAAAATTTTATCCGGGTAAACGACCGTGGATAATTCCCTGTGATATTGCATTTCCCTGCGCAACACAAAACGAACTTGACCTTGATGATGCCAAAACCCTGGTAAAAAATAATGTTAAATATCTTGTGGAAGGGGCAAACCTGCCTGTGACCCTGGAGGGTATGGACTTTCTGGAAAACGCAGATATTTCTTATGGCCCTGCAAAGGCATGTAATGCAGGAGGGGTTGCCTGCTCTTGTTTTGAGATGGCACAAAATGCCACTTTTATGAACTGGACCGAAGATGAGGTTGATAATCGTCTTCACCAGGTGATGAAGCATATCCATGATCAGTGTTATGAAACATCCTGTGAATTTAATAAAAAAGGAAATTATGTATTTGGAGCAAATGTTGCAGGATTCCGCCGTGTGGCAGATGCGATGCTGGACCAGGGTTTAACCTGATTTATGAAATTAGAGAAAACTTATGGATGAATGTATTTTTGCTTACAGGTGTATTGTCGAAACCCTAGAAGGGTTACGAGATGGTCTGAGCCATTTTTCAGGTCCAAGCCGAACAGCTGTTATTTATTCCATTAAACCGGATGATCCCATACAAATTTATGATCCGCAAAACCTTCTGACAGGTCATGAGCCAAAATTCAAAGAATTGTATATAGATACGGATGAGTGGCGGAAAAAGACAGCCATTTCCTATGACAAAAAAAAATTTAGCAATTTAATTCCGGAAAAAAATCTGGAATTGGCCGGACTGATCTCATATGGGGGAAGTTCAAGTTCTGTTATTTATCAAATGTGGTTTACAGAACACCATCCAAATATGTGCTCTATCGGCCCTACTGAAAGGTGGCTGGAGCAAGCTGTCTGGAGGCTCTCCCATGATATTGCCAATGAAGAAGACCTGTACACCGGCATTTCAGGAAGTTTCCTAAAAGAATACTCTACTCATGCTATCCGGGACTATCTGATCGATGAAATGAATGCTCTGATTGGATGGGACACTCATGTTCGGATTTACCCGATTCTGGAAGCAGTCCTTAAAATATCAAGAACTCCTGAAGAAGGAGCCTGGCCAAAAGGTGAAGTGATTTTTGTTGAAAAACAATCACTTCTAAAGATGAATTTTATTGCAAAGTTTTCAAAGGCGGAGCAACCAATACTGGATAATGTTAAGCATATCCGAAAGCTTCTCCAATCTGTTGAAAACTCAGATCGAAAATTGGTGGCTGATGAAAAAACGATTATTGGTATTATCAAGGGAGATAAACCAACTTTTTCTATCACTGCTGATTTTAAAGGGAAGCATGGCTTTTTAAAGTTAAATGATAATAAAGTATGCAGTTTTTCAGATGGCAGTTATAAGTCAACCACCCGCAAAGCCAATCTTGTACAGGTCGAAGAAGCATTGCTTGAATCCAGTATGGATCCTGTAGCAGCTTCCACTTTATTTAAAATTGTTACCGGTATTGTTCATAGCGCGGCAAGGCAACGGCATGGTTGTGCCATTGTAATAGATCTGAATGAAAAACCCATCTTCATATCCGGTCATTCTCTTGAGCAGCCACTTGATCTTGAAAATTATGAGTATTTGGAATTGACAAAATCTCTGTCAAAGGTGGATGGAGCCCTGCATATAGGGGCTGACTTGAAACTTCATGGTTTTGCCTGTCTTATGGACGGTCATTCTATTCCAGGTGAAGACAGGTCGCGTGGCGCCCGTTTTAATTCAGCTCTCAGATTCACTGCTGAGCAAGACAATATCATTGTCATTGTGGTTTCATCTGACGACCCTGTCTCCATCATGATTAATGGCGTAGCGCTGAACACCAATTATCAGTGGAAGTCTTCACTCCTTTGCAATGAGCCTTTGTTACTTGAAAAATGGGTGACACTCTCAAAGCCATCCTATTGAGGGTTTCAAATTTTCTTTCCATTGAGCAGGTTTTCCGATATGATTACATCTAAATTCTCACTATGAATAATAGTAAAGAGTTATACTGTGAGAGTAACAAAAGAATAGCTAACCATAGCAAACTTAATGGGCAATAAAAAACATGGATGAAAAAGCATTGCAGGCAGAAGTGCAGAGTAAGGTGAAAAAAAGCCTGTCACCTCTGTTCTTAAAATATCATCTCGATTTCAGCAACCTGGAAGCCATCCTCAAATGGAAGCCCATTGTTCTTGTTATCGGTAATTACTCTTCCGGGAAATCCACTCTGATCAATGAACTTCTCGGTCAGGACATCCAGCGTACCGGTCAGGCGCCTACAGATGATTCCTTTACGATAATTACCGCAGGTGCTGTCGGAGAAGGAGCCCGGGAAATTCCCGGCTCCACCCTGGTGAATGACGATACTCTCCCATTTGGTCGTTTTAAGAAATTCGGGGAGCGATTTATGTCTCATTTCCTTATGAAAAAGATGGAAAACCCGGTCCTGGAAAACATGGCGATAATTGATAGTCCGGGAATGCTTGATTCTGTCACAGAAAAAGACAGGGGCTATGATTACATGGCAGTACTCGGTGAGATAGCCAACCTGGCTGATCTTATTGTTCTGATGTTTGACCCGCATAAAGCAGGAACTATTAAGGAAACATACACCGCAATCAGAAGCACCCTTCCGGAAAAATCAGGAGAGGATCGTATTATTTTTGTTATGAGCCGGGTTGATGAGTGTGATAATTTAAGTGATCTGGTCCGCTCATACGGGGCCTTGTGCTGGAATATGTCCCAGATGACGGGCCGCAAGGATATTCCACATATTTATCTCACTTATGCCCCAAGTGAAGCTGAGCCTTCTGATATCCTAGCCCCTCTGGCCCAGGAGCGGGATCAGTTGATGAAAAAAATTAAGAGTGCCCCCGGTTTCAGGGTGAATCATATTCTTGAAGATATAGACAAGCAGGTGAACGAACTGCAGCTGGTCTGCGAGGCCATGACCCGCTTCAGCCAAAGGGGGTGGCAGCTATTTGCAAAAACATCAAAGGCTGCCCTTCTGTGCTCCATTCCGGTCTTTTTCTTTGGAGATATGTTGATACAATCTGCAATTTCCTATCCCAATGAGACATTGCTTTCCGCTCTCCAGAGTAGAACTCTGAATGCAGACAATTTTATCCTGCCTGCCTGTCTTCTGGCACTCACTTTAGTCATGGCCTGGTTCATATTCAGTCGTTTTGTTTTTTCCGGATTAAAAAAGAAATGCGCTAACCAGAGCCAGGATCTTGTGATGCTTGACAGTGAGTACAAGAAGAATCTCTGGAGTAAGATGCAGGAAAAAGTACAGGGTCTTCTGGCCAAGGCAACAACCAGGGAACTTTGGGCCGGTCACTCCCGTAACTTTTCAAAGATACAGGAGTTTCTGGCCAGAGATCTTCAGAGTTATTATGATAAGATACGCTAAAAAAGTTCATTGTCCAGAATCAAGGAGGCAAGAGAAATCATACCGATAAGTTCTCCTCTATCCTCAACCGGAGCTCTTCTTATGCCGGCCCGGTGAATTAAGCGGGCCACATATCGGATGTCCATGTCAGCCGGCACGGTGATAACAGGTTTTGTCATGATTTCATAGATATGAACCTCAGCCGGGGATCGACCGGGTATGATCACGCTTTTGATAAAATCCTGAACCACCACTATGCCCCAGGCATCATCAATATTCCGTTTTTCGACAATAAGGCATGAAATTTTTTCAGACCGCATTTTGGCGACAGCCTCTCTGGCCGTGGCCATGCCGTCAATGGACACAATTCCTCCCTTACGCATTACGTTCCTTGCCCGTATGATTGAGGTGCTGTCAGATGTCATGATTTTTTCCTTTATACAAATAAATATTATTGTTTAAAAATAACTTTTCCGAACCTCTTCTTCAAATTTTTCCATTTGACTTTCCAGGCCCACAACATGCTCAACCGGAAGCACAAATGCAATGCCTGTTCCAGGCTTATGGAATTTCCCTGCTTTTTTTATAGCTTCCAAAATTTGGGCAATAAGATGCTCTTCAACAAGGAACATGATAATATCGGTCTGTGCCTCCAGAGATAGGCCAAAAAAAGTTTTCGCTTCTTTGATACCAGTTCCCCTGGCCGGTATGATGGTTGCTCCTGTTGCTCCTGCCTCTTTTGCTGCATCAACAATACCGTCCGTTATATCTGCCTTTACCGAAGCTAAAATAAGTTTAAAGCGCATTAGTTTTCTCCATAAATTATGTTTTACGTTTAGTACGCCAGTGCATTAACTGAGCATAACCCATAACTGTTATAATGGGGCAAAGACTGGCAAAGGCAATAAGGCCAAAACCGTCCAGGGCAGGATTCCGTCCAGGCACGGTGGAAGCCAGCCCAAGGCCAAGAGCTGCCACCAAAGGCACTGTAACTGTTGAAGTGGTAACCCCGCCGGAATCATAGGCCAGAGCAATGATGTTTTTGGGGGCAAATATGGTCTGGACAATAACAATCATATAGCCCACCAGAATATATACATAAAGCGGGGTGCCAGTGATAATACGAAATGTTCCAAGGCTTATGCCAAACGCGACCCCTATGGCAACAGTGATCCTTAACCCCCATTGTTTGATCGTGCCGGCAGATACCTCGCTGGCTTTAAACGCTACGGCAATGAGAGATGGTTCGGCAATGGTGGTTGCAAAGCCGATCATGGCCGCAAAAAGATACACCCAGCCATAGGCCTTCCAGTCTGCCTGGGTGACAATTTCCCCAACTCCATAAACAAAGGCAGGATCAGATAGCTGGATCGCCATGATTTTCCCCAGAGGGAAAAGGGCTTTTTCAAGTCCTGCCAGAAACAGGGCAAGGCCAAGAACAACATAGACACCACCGACAATGAGACGACGCAGATGGGGAATTGGCTGGCGCAGAACCAGAAGCTGAAAACTGACAATTAAAATAATGATCGGCAGAACATCTCTACAGGTGGCAAGCAATATTTTGCTGAAATCATATATGAATTCCATGAAAATCTGCCCCTTTTACCCGAAAATTATAAGACCATAACCCATGACAAAGATCATGGGAAGAAGAGAAGCAAAAGCAATAAGACCAAAACCATCCACAAGAGGGCTTCGTCCTCTGATGGATGAGGCCAGTCCCACTCCCAAAGCTGCAACCAGGGGTACAGTGATGGTGGATGTGGTTACTCCGCCGGCATCATAGGCTATACCAATAATCTCTTTCGGAGCAATGATGGTCATAAGCATCACAACAACATAACCGCCGATGATCAGATAATGAATAGGCCAACCCCGGATGATACGCATAACACCGATAAGAATAGCAAGTCCCACGGAAAAAGCCACAGACATGCGAAGTCCAAGGGCATATTGTTTTAAAGATTCCTGGCTCGGGTCAATAAGACCCCCCTGGCCGGCAATCTCTGCTGCTTCCCAGGCCACAGCAATGAGGGCAGGCTCTGCCACTGTGGTTGAGAACCCTAAGGCAAAGGCAAAGCAAAGGAGCCAGAAAAGACTGCCCTTCCTGGCCAGGGCATGGGCCATTGACTCACCAATGGGAAACAGGCCCATTTCCAACCCCTGAACAAACAGAGTAAGACCGGCCACCACAAGAAGAGCACCAAAAATGACTTCTCCCATTTGCGGTAATGGCTGTTTTAAGACAACAATCTGAAAAAAAGCGATCACCAGAATAATGGGCAAAAGATCAGTAAATGCTGTCCGAAGTTTTTTCAGGATGATGGAGGTGATCATTGTATTCCTCTAAAAATGGTCCCTGTTTAAATATATGAATAAAATAGGAGCTTGGTTTTGTCAAGCAATACACGAGTTCCAAGAAATAGGATTATTTTCCAGGAGCTACGTGGCAATTTGCAAACTGGTCATTATTTTCTTTACTGCTTTTGTTGTTTCATTTTTCACTTCAATGGGGGGTATTTCCGGTGTGATTTTTTATCAGTCTTATAAAATCGGGTTAATCCTCAAAATATTTAATTTGTGATCTTTTCTGAAATATAAATTTTATTGGGTCTTGTATCTAATATTATTTTTATAAATAGTTAATATTAAAAGACAAAATGCCAGGCATAAAAAAAAGATGTCTCTGAACATGGTTAATTTGGTCATGGGGTTTCCATCAGAATTCGTTGAAAAACAGCCGCAGCTGATATCAAGTCCCCTAGCAAGATTAAAAAAAATCAGGCCCACAAAGATGCTCATTAAGATGGCAACAATGGATGCAGCGCCAGACATCCAAAGATTCATCAAAAGACTTCCCCCCACTAATAGTTCAATCCAGGGCAATATCAAAGCCACCAGGTTGATCAAAGAGCCAGGTAACACCTGGTAATCAAATACAGCCTGGGCAAATGCCTGGGGGTGAAGAATTTTATCAATACTGGCAAAAATAAAAACACCGGCAAGAATTAATCTGATGGAATGATAAACAATACCGATTTTGTATGATTGTGCATCTTTGGTATTAGTCATTTCCAAAACTCCTTTTATAAAATTGGCACTTCATTTTTTATCTCAGTATAGTTTCAAGGATTGGTTTAAGCTCAGTTTTCATATGAACTCCCCTCAACCGGTAGATTCATTTCCTGCCAGACTGACCAGCCATTCACAAGGATTTTGACACGGTTAAACCCCATCTTCTTGAGAAACAGCGCCAGATCGTGACTCAAATCACAGGACTCGCCATCGCAATAGGTGATGATAACCGTATCATTAGGCAAATCCTGTGCGATATTCATAAAATAGTCATCAACTGCATGCCAGGGTAAATTTTTTGCCCCTTTGATATGACCCAACTCAAACTGGTTCTTATCCCTGGCATCCATAAAAACAGCCTCATTTTTTTCAAAAAGTGCTTTTGCAAGTGAGAGTGGTATGATAAGCGTTTCACCACTATCCGAAGTCAGCCGATTTTCTGTTGACCAGTCTGCAATGATGGGAATTGATTCAGGACGAATCATGTTTACAACCAACCCGATGACCACGGACAAAAATAGTATGAAAAAAGCCTGTCGGACAACTTCATTCAGATGCAGTTGAAATACCGTGCGTTGCATTTTAAAACCATTCCTTTTGTTTGTATATATAGATTGAACTTTCCCATATAGTCAGTCAATAGTTTTTCTATTAATCATATAGTATCAATAGTTCAGCCAAGCTTTAATATCATTTTTTTTGGGTACTTTGCCGGTACATTTCACCTCATTGTCAATAATGACAGATGGAGTGCCAAAAACACCATAGGATGCAATCTTCATCATATCCGTGATTTTTTCCACAGTGGCGTCACTTCCAGTCTCCTTAATGACTTCCTGAATTAGTTTTTCTGTTTTATTGCATTTTGCACAACCAGGCCCCAGAACTTTAATTTCCATTGATAGACTCCTTTATTTATTAATAATTAAATAATCATATTAAAGAAATAGCCGACAAAAAGAATACCGCAAGCCACAACCCCGATAAAGATTGCTATCAGTTTGGGTTTGAGTACTTTTCTTAAAATCACCATCTCAGGCAAAGACAGGGCAATGACACTCATCATAAATGCCAGAACGGTTCCAAGGGCTGCTCCTTTCCCAAGCAGGGCTTCTACAACTGGGATAATCCCGGCAGCATTTGAATACATGGGAATTCCTATGGCCACGGAAAGGGGAACCGACCACCATGATCCTTTGCCCATGATGGAAGCCATAACGCCTTCCGGTACAAAACCATGGATACCGGCACCCACTGCAATACCAATGATGACATAAATCCAGACTCTTCCGATAATTTCCTTTACAGCATCCCATCCATATACAAACCGGTCATTCCAGCTTAATTTTTCTTCTTCCATGTCTATGGCTGCCGCATTTGTCTGTGTTACCCAGTCTTCGATATGGCCTTCAAGTTTTAGGCGGCCAATGATCCAGCCTGCGAAAATTGCAATAAAAAGACCGGTTCCCAGGTAAATGGCTGCCACTTTCCATCCCAGAAGACCATAGAGCAAACCCAGGGCAATTTCATTCACCATGGGCGCTGCAATAAGAAAGGAAAATGTAACTCCAAGAGGTACACCGGCTGTCACAAATCCTATAAATAAAGGCACGGCCGAGCAGGAACAAAAGGGAGTGATAATTCCTAGAAGGGCTGCAAGAACATTGCCGGCAAATTCACTTTTCCCGGAAAGAAAGGCACGGGTTTTTTCCGGTGTAAAAAAGCTTCGAATGATACCGACACCAAAAACCACCAGGAACAGGAGCATCATGACTTTCGGGGTATCATACAGGAAAAATTCGACGGAAGACCCCAGGTGGGACCCCTTGTCAATGGGCAGAAGATTATAGGTTGCCCACGAGGACAGTGCCGGCAAAAAGCCGTACACTACCCACCATATATATACGGCGGTTGCACCAATGAGAAAACTAAAAAAGATTGGGATGTTTGCTTTGTTTTCTCTGGCTAAGGTTTCTATTTTTGATTTTAATTTCATAAATTCTCCTGGCATTACTTATGTACTCAAATCTGGCAACTCCGAAAGTTGAGTTACGTATGGTCACTTATTGATATGAAGTGGTAAAATTTTTTTGATGTTATTTTCCGACAATATCCTCACGGTTGATGCCTGGCAGTATTTGATTCAAAGTTTTAATTTCGATTTCATCATTCAGCCAGTGTTTTAAATTTTTGATCATATTTGCTGAATAGGGCGAATCACTACCGTCAGCCAGGGAATAGTTGACCCAAAGCCCATCTTTAAAGCTTCTTGCAAGTCCTGCGTCTTCTAGAAGTTTTAAGTGCTTGCTGGCTGTAGATTGTGCAATGCCAAGGGTCTCTTTGATTTCACACACGCACAATGGGCGGGATTGAAGAATTTTCATCATCTTAACTCTGTTGGGATCTGAAAGTGCTTTCATGACTTTTATAAATTGTTTCATTTTAATCCTTTGCTTGATCTTCTATATCGTTAAAACGGAATATAGCGATATATACAGCCTGTGTCAAGACATATAACAAAAAAGATATTAAAGCCCCGTGGTTTATGGTAGAGAAAACCAATGTCAACTATTGGGATAAAGAAAAAAAAGGCTGTGAGCACATCTCCTGAAGATTTGATCCTTACTGTTTTTAAAAAGTGTGCTGGAAAATCTGGCTGTGACGTATGCAGGCTTCACATGGAAGATGATTGTCTTTTTTTCCCAGAGCTCTATCGGTTGCAAGACAAGACAGAAGAATCAAGACTGTCTGTCTCTACCAAAGACCTTCGTCACTTGCTTGATCTTTGTACTCTGTGCGGACTATGCCCTTGTCCGGATATAAGAATGCTTATCCTTCAGGCAAAAGCGGCTTTTATTGATGAGAATGGTATCTCACTGTCCAATCGAATAATTTCTGATGTTGAGATGATCGGTCGCTGGGGAACAACTTTCTCAAAAGTTGTCAACAAATTGAACAGGTTGACCTCTGTTTCTCCCATTTTGAAAAAGGCTTTAAATGTCCATCCAGAAAGGCACCTGCCTGTTTTTCCAAAGGAAAGTTTTTTCCTCTGGGCAAAAAAAAGAGGTCTGAGTTCCCTAAAAAACAACAATAGTCGGTCCTCATCAAAGGTTGCCTATTTTGCAGGCTGTAGTGCAGGATACCTTTTTCCGGAAGTCGGGAAAGCCGCTGTAAACATCTTAGAACGAAATGACATTGAAGTCTTTGTACCACCCCAGGAATGCTGCGGTATGCCATTGATTATGGAAGGTGATAAAAAGACGGCTTTAAAAAAAATACATAGGAATATTGAAAGTCTTTTAAGGTATGTTCAAAATGGATATGATATTGTCTGTTCATGTCCGACCTGCGGATATTTTTTTAAAAAGCTGCTTCTGGAAAATGCCTATTATTCCGAATCATTTCAAGAGAAAGCAGGGGCTGGCAATAAGGTTATGAAGGTTCCTTTCGGGTTAGGGGAAAAAAAATTTATAACGGTCCCAAAAGAGATCTATCAGAAACTATTAAAGGATGATGGATACTTTTCTTCACTTGATCCCTTAAAACGGATAGAATTGTCAAACAAAGTAAAGGATATGGGAGAATATCTTCTATCAATTCATGTTAACCACAAATTAAATACCAGCCTGACCTGCTCGGATAATCCCATGGTCTATTATGCCCCCTGCCACCAGAGGGAACAAGAAATCGGGCAACCGTATTACCGCCTTCTCAAATCTTTTCCTGGTTCAGATATTATCCAGATCAAGGGAGTCATGCAGTGTTGTGGTATGGGGGGGCATCTCGGATATAAAACATCTTTTCATCCACACACCCTTAAAATCGGTGAGCCGCTTTTTGAAAGACTTTTGGTTGAAAAGGACAGGACCATCATTACAGACTGTCTTAGTTGTAGAATACAATTCCAGCAAATTATATCCAGGAAAGTTTTCCATCCCCTTGAAATGCTGTAACAGATCTTTTTTTAAATTTAATTATCGCAATTTAGCCGATCTTCCACCTTTATAAAAGTATTGACAGGTTTGAGGATTAGAAATATATAATTAGTTGTTTAGCTAATTATAGAAATGGTGGAATTATGGATGGTCTTCTTTCAATACTAAAGGCATTGTCTGATAAAAACAGGCTTAGAATTTTTTGTGCGCTATTGTCTTATGAAGAGCTTTGTGCCTGCCAGATCACAGAGTTTTTACAGGTGACAGGGGCCACAGCCTCCCGTCACTTAAGCATCATGGTCAATGCAGGCATATTAAAAAATCGAAAAGATGGGCGATGGATTTATTTTCGATTGAATACGGAAGATCTTTCACTTGAACCTGTGATTAACTGGGTAAAGCTCAAACTTGACGGTTCAAATCAAGTTGGAAAAGACCTGAAAGCGTTAAAACAGATTGCGAGTATCCCTTGCGAAGACCTTTGCCGGAAACAGCGGGGTGGGGCATCTCGTCCTAATAAATAAACAGGAATATCCAGATGAAAGAAAAACTAAAAGTCTTATTTTTGTGTACAGGAAATTCCTGCCGCAGCCAGATGGCAGAAGGTTGGACACGTAAGTTGAAAAAAGACACAATTGAGGTGTATTCGGCAGGTGTTGAGATTCACGGCCTGAACCTCGCTGCTGTCAAAGTGATGGCTGAAGTAGGGATCGATATTTCAGGCCAGAAATCAAAACACATTAATGAATTTAAGGATATAGATCTTGATGTGGTAGTAACAGTGTGTGGTCATGCTAATGAGACCTGCCCGTATTTTCCTCCCCGCTGCAAGGTAGTTCATGTAGGTTTTGATGACCCGCCTAAAATGGCAGAAGAAATTGCCAGGCAAGGAGCTAGTATGGAAGAACAACTTGATTGTTACCGCAAGGTCAGGGATGAAATAAAAATATTTATTAAAGGATTGCCAGACAATCTGTAAAGCAAAAGGAGAGATAAAAAATGAATCAAGAAAATATTGCAGTGAATGATCGAAAAATGACCAGTATTTTTGAACGCTATCTCACGGTCTGGGTGGGATTGTGCATTGTTGGTGGTATCTTGCTTGGGAAAATAGCCCCGGATCTTGCTAAAACTCTGGACAAAATGTCTATAAATGTTAACGGCGCTCCTGTGGTTTCAATTCCCATTGCCATTTGTCTGTTCTTCATGATGTATCCTATTATGGTAAAAATTGATTTTGCCAGTGTTGTAAAGGCTGGAAAAAGCGGCAAACCTGTTTTTTTAACCCTTTTTATCAATTGGTGCATAAAACCTTTTACCATGTATGCCATCTCACTGTTTTTTCTGGGGTTTTTATTCAAGAGCTTTATCGGCGTGGATGCCATTGATCTGGTTAAAATACCCTTTGGCCTGGATCTGTCTGTGGGCGCCCAGCATGGGGCAGGGACCATTGTCCTGCAGGAAGGGGTGAAGATGTTGCAGATCCCTTTGTGGCGCAGTTATTTTGCCGGTTGTATCCTCCTTGGGATTGCTCCATGCACAGCCATGGTTCTGGTCTGGGGATATCTTTCCAGGGGAAATGACGGATTGACCCTTGTCATGGTGGCCATCAATTCTTTGGCCATGCTTGTTTTATATGGATTGCTGGGCGGTTTTTTATTAGGTGTGGGAAAACTTCCTATTCCCTGGCAGGCATTGTTTCTCTCCGTTGCCATCTATGTTGCACTTCCCCTTGCTGCCGGTTATTTGTCCAGATTCTGGATCATTAGAACAAAGGGTGAAGACTGGTTTAAGGAAAAATTTTTGCATGTCTTGACGCCGGTTACTATCTTTGCCCTGCTTCTGACACTTGTCCTTTTGTTCAGCTTCAAAGGGGAAGTGATTACATCCAACCCTTTAACAATAGTCTGGATCGCTATTCCACTTTTTATCCAGACGATTTTTATTTTTATCCTTGGTTATGGTGCTGCAAAATTATTGAAATTAAATTATGAAGATGCGGCTCCGGCTGCCATGATAGGGGCCTCCAATCACTTTGAGGTTGCTATCGCAACATCAGTGATGATTTTCGGACTTTCATCAGGAGCAGCATTGGCCACAGTTGTGGGTGTTTTGATTGAAGTCCCGGTCATGTTGATGCTGGTGGGTTTTTGTAAGCGAACCAGTTCCTGGTTTGATCAATGATCAATTGCTAAAACTCTGCTATCTGTGTAATATAAATTTTTATTTTGGCTATTAAGGAAACAATGAAACCAATCCAAATCATAGGACAACCCGGTTGTGGGAAGACAACCCTTATTGTAGAAATAATAAAACAACTATTAAAAAAAAATATAAAAGTTGGAACAATTAAACATAGTGCCCATGATCATGAACTTGATAAACCGGGCAAAGACTCCTACTTGCACAGGACAGCAGGTGCAGCTCCTGTTTCTATGATAACAAAAAATATGGCTGCAATTTATTTACCTAACAAAAAAGATCTGTCCCCTCAAACACTTCTTGAAAAATATTATACAGGCGTTGACTTTGTTCTTATTGAAGGATGGATCAGTGGACCATATGAAAAAATAGAAGTTTGGCGAAATGAATGTGGACGTCCGCCTCTTTTTTATGAAATTAAAAATGTAAAAGCCTTTGTACACGATGGTCAATGTAATCCAACAGATATTGGATTTGCTAAAAAAAATTGTATTACTCTTTTTAAAAGATCTGATTTACTTCAAATTGCAGATTATTTGATGAAGATTGTTGTTTGATTTTATTTGCCGGGTCTTTGGGGTTCAAACCTCCCACCCACATTGATTCTTGCAAGTGTGTTGGATCTGTAGATGCCTTTTGGAGCATCAAGATCCATTGAAAATCCTTCTCCCCAGGATTTTGCATAGGGAAACTTCCCATATGAGAATGGAACCACCTTTTCCGCCAGATGATCCAGATACTCATCCGGTCGAAACTCCTTACAGCTTCCATCAGGTTTCATCAACCGGATATTGCCGTCATACAGGTTCAAAGCACCTTTCTTGTCCACCATCCCGATGAAACCCGTGGTAATTTCGCCAAGACCGGGGTAAAATTCTCCAAATTTTGGAAAAACCTCTTTTTCAATCACGGATTTAATTTGCTTTTCCAGAGTTTTTACAGGCCGGTCGTCAAGAAGGATTGATGCCTGTCTGGCATTTACCCCCGGATGTTGTGAAATAACTGCAAGCAAGCTATTAAGGAGGGGTGTGCAAAATCAATTCCCAGCATTTACCCCTTTTTTTACATATTAAAAACTATAAATTTTGATGGATACTCAATTAACACCTGTTATAATAAGCCTTAGAATAAAATTAATCAAAATTGCTTCTAATGATTATTTGATTGGAGTGAAAGAAATATGAACAAGGCAATAATTGTTTGTGGAATCCCGGGAGCAGGAAAGTCGACATATGGAAAGAGACTTGCAAAAGAGTTAAAAGCTGTTTTTTTAGATATTGATTCAGCAACGGAGCGTTTGGTAAGGCTCTCATTGCTCTTATCAGATCATAATCCCGATGATAGAGACGGTGCATTTTTCAAAAATAATTACAGGCAAGCCATTTATGATCAGCTTTTTGATATTGCATGCGAGAATATTTCTCAAATTGATGTTGTAATTGTCGGCCCGTTCACAAAAGAAATTCGCGACATTGAATGGCCAAAGACACTTGAAAGTATTTTTGGCGGCCCTGTTGAAATCCATTATGTTTACTGCAAGCCTGAGATCAGAAAAAAAAGGATGTTGACAAGGGCAAATCCGAGAGATTCTGTTAAATTCAAAAACTGGAATAAATTTAACACATATTATGGCAATGAAGAGCCACCCGTATTTGAACATATACTCGTCGATAATTCAGAAGATCTGGAGATTTTTTGAAATACTGCCTTTCGTGTAATGGGCTGCCCTTTTTTTAAATAAGGAATGTCGGTTAATAAAACCAGGTCATTCATTAGAAAAAACAGTTATTTCAGTACTTTAGGGAGATGATTAAAGATTGACTCTACCTGTTGAACAAATTTGTTCAACAACGCCTCTGCTTCCTTGGAAACCATGATCCCTCTATCCTTGTTAACCCTTATAGAATTGAGCTTTGACAGCAATTTGTGAACCCTTTTAAGCGGTGTTTTCCCTACCGTCAAATACCCGGCATCTTTGCCCATTTCCACATCAATGATTTCAATGGTTGCTTCATTGGATTTCAGAGACTGATCAATCTCATGATACAGTTCAAACCAGTTTTCTATGAGCAAAGGAATATCACCAGGTGAACCATATTCAAAAACAACCTGCTTTTCATCAATAACACCAGCCGTGGAAGTTGACTCTTTTTTCCAACCACCAATGGGTTTATACACATCTATAACAATCTGTGTCTGCACTGCCTTGTGAAGGGAAAACAACTCCTTTCCCATTATTTGGCCGTATTTTCGGAGTGGGGCGCCATAATTGAATCTAGCAGATTCTTGGAAGCTGCTCTCCTGTCAGCATGTCAATGATTCTCAAACCACCAATCCTGGTTTTTAAAAAAACTTTACCAGGATCTTCTCTTGTTACTTCGCCAATGATCACAGCATCTTTGCCAAACTCATCTTGTTGAATAAGCTCAAGTGCTTTTTGGGCATATTTTTCAGGCACAAAGGCAATCAATTTGCCTTCATTGGCTATATATAAGGGATCAAATCCCAACAGTTCACAAATTCCCTGAACAGCCCCCCTGATGGGCAGAGACTGTTCATTTATTTTTATTCCCACCTTAGATTGTGATGCGATCTCATTTAAAGTTGTGCCAAGGCCTCCCCTGGTGGGGTCCCGAAGCACATGAATATCGCAGTCAGACTGGATAATGGACTGCACCATCTTGTTTAAAGGGGCTGAATCGGTTTTGATATCAGAATCAAATTTTAAGCCTTCCCTGGAACTTAAGACTGCAATGCCGTGATCTGCGATGGTGCCACTGACAATGATCTTATCTCCTGGCTTTGCATTGCTTCCAGATACATTAATGTGTGAAGGGATCACTCCAATACCGGAAGTATTGATAAAAATCTTGTCTGCTTTTCCTTTTGGAACAACCTTGGTATCACCCGTTACAATCTTTACCCCGGCCTTTCTGGCTGCATTTGCCATACTTTCCAGGATTATTCTTAAATCTTTTACCGGCAACCCTTCTTCTAAAATCAAGCCCGCACTGATAAACTTGGGAATGGCACCGCACATGGAGATATCATTGACAGTTCCGTTCACAGCCAGATCTCCGATATTGCCGCCAGGAAAAAAAATAGGGTCTACCACATAAGAGTCCGTTGAAAAGGCAAGTTTTGTTCCTTCAATATCCAGAGTTGCCCCATCATCCTGTTTTGATAATTCTGGATTGTCAAATAAGGGCAGAATCAAATCTGAAAACATTGAGTGGGAGACTTTTCCCCCGGAACCATGGTCTAATAACACTTTTTCTTCAATCATTGTTTTCCCTTTTATCTCACAATCCAAAATTCAAACTGAAAATTCTTCACTAACTATATCTGTAAAATGCAGCACAAGACCCTTCATTTGAGACCATACATGGCCCGACAGGTGTCATGGGGGTGCATTTATTCTTATAAAGAGCGCATTGTTCCGGTGTTTTCAACCCCAGAAGGATTTGTCCGCAGGCGCACCCTTTTGGTTCAGGTACATCCGGCATATCCATACAAAATTTTATGGCCGCATCAAATTTTTGATACTCTTTTTTCAGGGTCATGCCACTTGAGGCAATTTCCCCTATCCCTCTCCAGGAGGCATCACAGATTTCAAAAACCTGATTCATAATCTGTTTAGCCTTTACATTCCCTGCATCAGATACTGCTCTTGGATATGCATTTTCAAGGGCAGGTTTTTCTGCCTCATTCTGCTGTATTAAAATCAGAACAGCCTGTAAAATATCAATGGGTTCAAATCCTGCAATCACGGATGGTATATTATATTTTTCAAATGTGTCCCTGTAGGCATTGGTTCCTGTAATCACAGAAACATGGCCTGGAAGGATAAAGCCGTCTATCTTGACACCATCTGTTTCCATCAGGGCAGCAAGGGCCGGCGGTGTGAGTTTATTGGCAGAATAAATGGAAAAATTATCTATTTTCCCCTCGACTCCCATGAGAATACCGGCGGCAATAGTGGGAATTGTTGTTTCAAATCCAACAGAACAAAACACAACTTCTTTATCTTTATTTTCTTTGGCAATATTAATGGCATCAAATACTGAATAAACAATCCTCACATCTGCCCCATCAGCTTTTTCCTTTCCAAGGGTGGATCTTGATCCCGGTACTTTGATAAGATCACCAAAGGTGGTCACAATCACATTCTTAACCTTTGCAAACTCAACAAAGGCATCAATATCCTTCTGGGCAGTAACACACACAGGGCAACCCGGACCGGAAAGAAGAGTGATACCAACAGGTAATACACTCCTGATACCATGCCTGAAAATGGACATGGTATGGGTTCCGCAGACCTCCATCAGTCTCAATTTTTTCTTGCTGACAGAATGAATTTTTTTCACAATAGCCCTTGCAAGAACACCATCCCTGTATTCTTCAATATATTTTAAAACCATATTTTAATTTCCTTGTAAAGCAGCAGCAACAACTGCCTGCCCCAAACAGATCCCACCATCTCCGGTTGGAACCTTTGTGTGTGTGTATACCTTAAGATTCTTTTCCTCAAGAGTCCTGATCATCTGATTCAGGATGATATCATTATTAAACACCCCCCCTGAAAGCACGATCTTTTGTATCCCTGTCTCTTTGCTCACTCTAAATGTTGCTTTAGTAAAAGCCGCTACCAGAGTATGATGAAATTTAGAACTGATTGAGCTGATTGATTTATTCTGCCTTAAATCCGCTACAATTTGCCTGACACAGGTCATCATATCAATTTCAAACAAATCATCCTCCCCCTTGGTTTTATTTTGTACAATATCGAATCCATAGACGTCATATAGGGGGGGGACATCTTTAGTCAGGACATCCTTTATCAGATTTTTGTCTGCCAGGGATTCAAGTTCCATTGCAGCCTGGCTTTCATAGGAAATTTTATGCCGCACACATAAAAGGGAAGCAATTGCATCAAACAATCTTCCAGCACTTGAAGTCAAAGGAGAGTTTAAATTTTTTTCCATCATCTGGCAGATAAAAGACAGATTTTCTTTTTTCATCTCTTTTATATAAGGAATATCCAGACTTAAAAAATTATTTCCAAAGGCTTGATAGAGAACTGATGCTGCCATGCGCCAGGGTTCCAGAACTGCTGCATCACCTCCCGGCATCTTGATATATGACAGGTGTGCTTTTCTTTTAAAGTTTTTTTGCGTACATAAAAGAATCTCACCGCCCCAGATATGACTGTCTGTTCCATATCCAGTGCCATCAAGGGTGATGGCAATGACTTCATCGTCAAGATCATTTTCTGCCATACATGACACTGCATGGGCATGGTGATGCTGAACAGCTATTTTTTTTACATTATTTTGAGCTTTTGTATATTCAGTACTATAATACCCCGGGTGCATATCATGGGCAATGATATCAGGCTGAATATCAAAAATTTGTTTTAAATGATCAATGGTATTTTGAAAATATTCATATACCATTATATTATCCAAATCCCCGATATGCTGGCTTAAAAAAGCATAATTATTCCGGGTCAGACAAATCGTATTCTTAAGCCCTGCGCCGCACCCCAGTATTTTCGGCATTTTTTGGTTTAGAGAAACCGGCAGAGGGGCATATCCTCTTGAACGTCTTATAAATCTTGGCTTGCCGGCCTGGAACCTTACAATGGAATCATCTGCCCGAAAATAAATATCCCTGTTGTGCAATAAAAAATAATCAGCAATATAGGAAAATGAATCAAGTGCTTCCTCATTTTCAATACAAAGAGGCTCTCCTGAGCGGTTGCCACTGGTCATAACAAGAATATCCGGTCCTTTTTCAAGAAGTAAAAAATGAAGCGGGGTATAGGGCAGCATAATCCCGAGATAAGTGTTAAATGGTGCCACATCCTGTGCCAGTCCGGTTATATTGTCCTGGTTATTATTCTTTTTTTTCAGCAGAACAATGGGTCTGGGATAGGATTCTAAAAGTTGTTTTTCCCTTGGACTGACATGAACATAATCAAACAGGCGGGATGCTGATTCTGCCATCAGGGCAAAGGGTTTATGGGGACGTCCTTTTTTCAGCCTTAAACTTTGAACAGCATCTGGGTTGGATGCATCACAGGCCAGATGGAATCCGCCAAGTCCTTTTACCCCGACTATCTTACCCTGGCTTAAAAATTGTGCTGCAAGGGTTATGGCTTCTTTTGAATCTGAATCAATCCTTTTACCCTTATTGTCTGTTAAAAAAACCTGTGGCCCGCATTCAGGACAGGCATTGGGTTGAGCATGAAATCTTCTGTTCAAAGGATTATCATACTCATTTTGACATTGAGCACACATCTGAAAATGCTTCATACAGGTTTTGGGTCGGTCATAGGGAATATCCTCAATAATGGTATATCTTGGACCGCAATTGGTACAATTTATAAACGGGTATTCATACCTCCTGTCAAGGGGGTCTTTCATTTCAGCCAGGCAATCAGAGCAAATGCTTACATCGGGAGAAATTAAAGTGTTACGGTTATTGAGGGTTTTGCTTTTTACAATTTGAAATAAAGAAAAATTGCAAAGTTCCGTATCAAAGGTTTCAATACCTGTCACAGAAGCAAGCAAAGGGCTTTTTACATAGATATCATTGGTAAAACTTTTAATATTTTCAGATGATCCTTCCACAATAACAAGCACACCGCCGGCAGTATTGGAAACTTCGCCTTTGAGTTGATATTTTTTGGCCAGGACAAATAAAAAAGGCCGGAAACCAACGCCTTGAACAACTCCGCTGATTTCCAGCCTTTTTGCTGTTATCAAAGATTTCATAAAGGTCTATAGGTGGTCATTCAAACCATTAGCCTGTTGTGCTTCTGATGCAAGTATGTCGCGCAGATACTCCAGGGTTTGAAGAGCAGCCTCTTCATCAAGGATATTAATTGCAAATCCTGCATGGACAATGACATAATCCCCTATTTTTACATCATCAATGAGCATGATACTGGTTTCCCGGATCACACCATCCACATCTACTTTGGCAATTTTGTCATTGATTTCAATAATTTTAGCCGGAATTGCTAAACACATGTCTTTACTCATCTCTCTTTGTATTTGTTTATGCGTACATAATTTATACGTTAAATAATTAGAATGTCAAATATATTTGGTGAAACTTTTTTTAAGATATAAAAAAATGATTTGCTTTTACATAGTAATTTGCTATGAAGCTATGAACGTTATTCAAATTGATACTTCTTATTATTTTTTGAATGCAATTCAACTTGATCCTCCCTCTGACTTTCAAAACGTTTTTAAAATTAGTATTTCCTATGGATTTTGATGGACAAGACATCTTCTTAAGGAGAAAAAATGATCTCGACTGTACTTGAATTCAATTCGGAAATTGCAGGCCTGTTTGGAAAAGAAGTTATGGAAAGATCGGGTCAGAATTTATATGCTTGTTATCAATGCAAACGTTGCGCCTCCGGGTGCCCTGCAGGAGAAGACGTAGAATACGTAACACCGGATCGCTTAATACGAAATATCATCATGGGTGACCGGGAAAAAGCACTCAACAACCTATTGGTGTGGAAATGTGTGTCATGTTATACATGTGGGACCCGTTGCCCAAATAATATTCATAGTTCAAGGATAACAGAAACCTTAAAAAAAATGTCTAAAGAATCTCACCTTAAGCCATTAAGGCCTAAGGTGTTTTTTTTCCATGATACATTTATTAAAAACAGCTTGCGCTGGGGTCGAGTCAACGAACTCGAATTCATGGGTTTGTTTCAAATTATGACTTCCCTGAACGTCTTTAAAAAAAGAGTCGTAAAACCAATCATAGATGAAATCATAGAGCAGGCTAAATTCGGTTTATCCATGGTTAAAAAGAAAAGATTACATCCCGGATTCCAGACATCCAAAGGACGTCATGAAATAAGGCGGCTGTTTAAAAAGGAAAATAAAAAATGGAACTAGCTTATTATCCCGGGTGTTCTTTGCATTCATCCTCTGCTCTTTATGATCTGCAAACCCGTTTGGTGCTTAAAAAACTCGGGATCAATTTAAATGAGATTTCTGATTGGAATTGCTGCGGTGCAACTTCAGCAGGAAAAATCGATGATTTTCTGGCAGTGATCATGCCTGCAAGAAACCTTGGTATAGCTGATGCGTCAGGTTTTTCCGAGATGGTAATTCCCTGTTCTGCCTGTTATTCAAAGACGTTGATGGCACAAAAACTTCTTGAAAATGATCAGGGTTTAAAAAATAAAATTAATGCGGAATTCTCAAAAAAAGTAACCGGAAGCATAAAAATATCTTCGATTCTGGAAGTCCTGCTGGCAAACTTAAACGAATTGACCGGGGAAGCGAATAAAAAACTTATTGGCCTTAAACCTGTATGTTATTACGGATGTATGCTCACCCGTTTTCCTTATGATTTACCTGTATCTGATAATGTTGAGAATCCTCAAGGTATGGAAACCATACTAAAAACCCTTGATGCAAATCCCATAGATTGGAGTTATAAGACCGATTGCTGCGGTGCATCTGCATCAGTCAACGACGAGGAAATGGCTTTTAGCTTAATGTCGAAAATCATGCAGGATGCACTTGCCAGGGGGGCCAATTGTTTTGTCGTTACCTGCCCATTATGTCAGTTGAATATGGATGCCTATCAGGATAAATTTTGTGAAAAACATGGCATAGATAAACGTTTGCCTGTGTTTTTCATCACAGAGTGTGTGGGTTTGGCTCTTGGCATGGGAATAAAAGAACTTCAGATCGATCGGCATTTTATCGATGGAGAAGGTTTGCTAAAGGAGCTGAATATCCTATGAATAACAAGCTATCGATAAACACAGCAAAACAGGGATCTGTATTGATTGTAGGAGGGGGGATCGGTGGTATGCAGGCCGCCCTTGATTTAGCTAACAGTGGATTCAATGTCCAGATGGTTCATAAAGATTCCGGTATTGGCGGTACAATGGCTATGCTGGACAAAACCTTTCCAACTGGTGACTGTTCCATGTGTATGATTTCACCTAAAATGGTAGAACTCAGCAGACATATTAATATCGATATGCATACTTTGGCACAAGTCGTTTCTGTGGAAGGAAAACCCGGTGATTTCAAGGTAAAAATCAAACTTATGCCACGCTATGTTGATCCTGAAAAGTGCACGGGCTGTGGTATCTGTGAAGAAAAATGCCCCAAGAAATTAACAAGTGAATATGAACAGGGTCTAACGGTCCGAAAGGCCATATATTCGCTTTTCCCCCAGGCTTTACCTAATACACGGGTGATCGATCGGGATAATTGTATCTATTTCCAAAAAGGTAAATGTAAGGTCTGTGAAAAATTTTGTACAGCCAATGCCATACTCTGGGAGGACACTGAAAAAGAGATTGAGCTGAATGTGGGTGCGATCATTTTATCTCCCGGGCTTGAACGTTACAATCCTGTTATCCGACCGGAACTGGGTTTCGGGCGCTGGCCAAATGTAGTTACATCTATCCAGTTCGAGCGTATTCTTTCCGCATCAGGTCCATACCAGGGAACTGTCATGCGGCCCGGCGACAAAAAACATCCTAAAAAGGTTGCATGGATCCAGTGCGTGGGTTCCCGGGATTTTAACAATGCCAATCCATGGTGTTCGTCTGTCTGCTGCATGTACGCAACAAAACAGGCAATGATTGCCAAGGATCATGACCCGGATATAGAGCCTGCCATTTTTTATATTGATATGCGGACATTTGGTAAAGATTTTGATAAATATGTCACCCGTGCCCAGGAGGATTACGGTGTTCGCTATCAACGCGCCTTGATTTCCATGGTTCGGGAAGAACCGGATACAGGGAATCTAATTCTGCGTTATGCTGAACAGGATGGGAAACTGTCAACTGAAACTTTTGACATGGTTGTGCTTTCCATCGGTTTTCAACCCCATTCAGATGCTGTTGAATTTTCAAAAATTTTTGGGATTGAACTTGATAAAGACCTTTTTGCAAAAACCGGGTCATTTACCCCTGTAGAAACGTCCCGGCCTGGCATATATGTAACCGGCATTTATCAGGGACCTAAAGATATCCCGGAAACAGTGATGCAAGGCAGTGCAGTTGCGGGAAAAGCCATGGAACTTCTCAACGAGGCGCGTGGTACAAAAGCCAGGATTAAAGAAATTGTGCCTGAACGGGATGTAAAAAATGAAGACCCCCGTATCGGTGTTTTTGTCTGCCATTGCGGATTCAATATAGCTGGGACAATAGACATCCAGGCTGCTGTGGAGCATGCAAAAAGCCTTCCCAATGTGACCCATGCGGACGATTTCCTGTTTGCCTGCTCCAAGGATTCTCAGGATAAGATAAAAGAGATGATTGAAACAGACAAGCTGAATCGTATTGTGGTCGCGGCCTGCAGTCCTCGGACCCATGAAGTTCTTTTTCAAAAAACATTGCAGGATGCCGGTATTAATAAATATCTTTTTGAAATGGCCAATATCCGCAATCAATGTTCCTGGGTACACAGTGCTCATAAGCAAGACGCCTCTAAAAAAGCAAAAAATCTCATACAAATGGCAGTATCAAAGGCTAGTCTCTTAGAACCCCTATATGAACAGGAAATGGCGATGAATCGATCGGCCCTTGTTATCGGCGGTGGGCTTGCCGGGATGACTGCTGCAAAAAATCTGGCAGACCAGGGGTATCATACCTATCTTATCGAAAAAACCAGTGCTCTGGGCGGGCAGGCTTTGCATTTGTACAAAACATGGCAAGGAGATGATGTTTCAAAATACGTGGCCGAATGTATTCATGGTATTAACTCGAGCCCAAACATTGATGTACTATTGAATACCAGATTAAAAAAAGCGGACGGATTTGTGGGAAATTTTCAATCTATTGTTGAAACTAAAGACAAAGAGCAACAGATAGAGCATGGTGTGACGATTATTGCTACCGGTGCCACGGAGTATAAACCAGATCAATACCTTTATGGAAAAGACCCTCGCATTTTAACCGCACTTGAGCTGGATCGAAAATTGATCGATAAGGACGATTCCTTGAAAGATATGAATACGGCTGTTTTTATTCAATGTGTTGGATCTCGAAACAATGAAAATCCCTACTGCTCCAAGGTGTGTTGTACCCATGCCGTTCAAAATGCCATTGAGTTGAAAACACTTAATTCAAAAATGTTTGTTTTTATTCTTTACAGAGACATCCGCACCTTTGGAAGACGCGAAGAACTCTATCGTGAGGCAAGAGAGAAAGGTGTTATCTTTATCCGATATGATGTCGATAATGAAATTAATATTAATCCAGGGAAAACCGGTCTTGAGATTAACTTTATCAGCCCTGATTTGCAGCAAGGCGTAAAAATCAATGCAAACATGTTGGTTTTATCCACTGCCATGCGCGCACCTCAAGAGAATCCCATTGCGCAATTGTTCAAATTGCCCATAAATAAAGAGGGATTTTTTATTGAGGCCCATGTTAAACTGCGGCCCATGGATTTTTCTGCAGCCGGTATATTTGTTTGCGGCTTGGCCCATTCACCCAAGCCCATTGATGAATCCATTGCCCAGGGTCTGGGTGCAGCATCTCGCGCGGTTACTCTTTTGTCCAAAAAAAAGGCATTTGGAAGCGCAATAGTTTCTAAACCGGTTGATGAAAATTGCGATGGATGTGCATTTTGTATTGATACCTGTCCTTTCAAGGCATTGACGCTTCTGGAATATATGAGAAACGGTGAAGTGAAAAAGACGGTGGAAACCAATGAAGCCCTTTGTGAGGGGTGTGGGTCATGTATGGCAACCTGTCCAAAGTTGGGTATCTTTGTTTCCGGTTTTACAATCGACCAGTTGAATGCCCAGGTCGAAGCAGCGCTTGAAATTGTTTAAACCTGAATCCGGAAAATATTTAAACCGGATTTTTTACGAGTCTTTAAGATTTTGGTGACCTTAGGGGGAAACAGGGCAACTATGAATGACAAATTTAATCCATTGATCATTGCTTTTTGCTGCAATTGGTGTTCGTATGCCGCAGCAGATCTTGCTGGTGTGTCGCGACTTCAGTATCCGGTCAATACACGTATTATTCGCGTGATGTGCACGGGTATGGTCCATCCCAATCTGGTAATTGATGCACTGACAAAGGGAGCTGATGGCGTATTGATTTGCGGGTGACACATCGGGTCATGTCATTACCTGGAAGGTAATATTCGCGCACAAGATAGAGCAGACGGAATAGACTTGATGCTTGAAGATTTTGGGTTGGAACCGGAACGGTTTCGATTGGAATGGGTGTCTTCATCAGAAGGAAACAAATTTGCAAAAACTGTAACGGACATGACAGAAGCATTAATGGAGTTGGGGCCTTCCCCATATAGCCCTGGCTAACAAATGGTACCCTCATTTTTTTGTATTGGAATAAAAAACAAGGAATAACGCTTATGACCATACCACTTGCCAGAACTATTGAAGGGGAAAAATTTATGTGGGACGGCACAACCTATGAAAATAAGGACCAGGCCGGTCAAACCATGGCAGTATATGAAAAAGATGGATTTTCGGTTCAAATGTTTAAAGAAGATGATAAATACCTGGTTTATTCCAGGAGAATTGCGACTATACAGACAGATGACTGATAAAATATTAATACATTATTTTTAAAAGGAGGGGATAGACGATTTATCTTAATAGTCCTGCCTTTTTTTAAAGGCCCGTATTTTCACCCTACTAGTTTAAGGAGGAAAAAGTATGGCGGTAACAGTAGCAGAAGAATGGCTGAACTCATGTTCTGGATGTGAGATATCCATTCTCAATACAGGAGATGCTCTTTTAGATTTGCTACCGGAACTTAACTTTGTCCATATCCCGGTTTTGATTGATCACAAATACTATGGTCAGACCGGAGAGAAAGACGTAATGGAAATACCCGAGGCCGTAGTGGGTATTGTATCCGGTAGTGTTCGCAACGATGAGCACAAACAGGTTCTTGAAGAGATGAGAAAAAAAACCAAAATTCTTATCGGTCTTGGGAGCTGCGCTGCCTATGGCGGCATTCCTTCCCAGGCAAACATGTTCACAAATGAGGATATATTCGAGAAAGTTTTTCGCGGCTGCCCTTCTACGGATTCAGCACCTGATCCTGATCATCCCAATGTCCCAAAATGGCTTGACAACTGCAAAGCCCTTGACGAGGTGGTTAACGTGGATATAACTATTCCCGGATGTCCTCCTCACCCGGAATGGATTGCCGATGCAATAACAGCTCTGCTTAAAGGTGAAACTTCATGGAGTCTTCCTGAACGCAGTGTCTGTGATACATGCCCTGTAATTAGAGAAAAAAAGTCTGCAGGAGGTCCTGTAAAGAGATGCACTGAAAATCTTGAATTTAATCCTGAAGAGGGACTGGATAAAATGCGTTGCATAAATGAACAGGGATTTTTATGCCTGGGAACTGTGACACTTGCAGGATGTGCCGGAAAATCAGGGGTTCCAAGATGCGTCCAGGCAAGAACACCATGCAGGGGATGTTTTGGACCCATCAGAAAAGGAGCAAGACCCATGGTTGACATGATGGGGGCGATGACATCAATTGGCCTGGATCCAAAAACAGTGGTGGATCGACGTGCGATTATGAACAGGTATATCGGTGGGCATGGAAATCTAAGACCGTTGCCAGCCAGGCCGACAAGACCATAAAAGGGGGTGATTAAAAATGGGAAAAGTAATAAATATCCAACCGATTACCCGGATTGAAGGTCATGCAAAAGTTGCAATTCATTTAAATGACGAAGGAAATGTTTCAGATACGTTTTTGCATGTTCAGGCTTTAAGGGGATTTGAAAAATTTTGTGAGGGCAGGCCAGTGGAAGAGATGCCTCGCATTGTTTGTCATATTTGCGGTATCTGCCCCTGGGCACATCATCTTGCGTCCAGTAAGGCCGGAGATGCCTGTCTTGGAGTAACAGTACCTTCGGCAGCAATAAAACTTCGAAAACTTATGCAGATGATTGCGTATGTAGGAGACAAACTTTTAAATTTTTATTTTCTTGCCGCTCCGGATTTTGTGATAGGCCCTGACGCGGATTATTCTGTGAGAAACGTTGTTGGCATTATTGGTGCAGCGCCGGATATTGCTAAAAAAGTCGTGCATCTGCGCCACTTAACAGCTCAGATACTTGAAGAGTTTGCAGGAAGGGCTATCCATCCCACCTTTTCCATGCCTGGCGGCGTCAGCAAGCCAATGACGGAAAAGGAGAGGAAAAAAATTCTTGTAAGTGCTGATGAACTGCTGGAGTTCTCAAAATTTACAATTGGATTTGCAAAAGAAAATGTATTTCCCAAATATTTAGATGCTATTAAATCAATTGGCGTGATTAAGGTAGGGTATATCGGAACGGTAACAGATGACGGCGCCCTTGATTTCTATGACGGAAAGCTGAGACTGATGAAACCCGATGGCACGTTTGATGATTTTGCATATGATGAATATCTGGATAATATCGGCGAGCATGTGGAGCCATGGTCTTATCAAAAATTTCCCTTTGCCAAAAAATGGGCGGATAAGCCAGTGCTTGATTTGGACAACCCTGCAGGTATTTATCGAAGCAATTGTCTTGCCCGCATCAATGTATGTGATAAAATGGCAACTCCGGCAGCCCAGGCGGAACTTGAGGAGTTCAGAGAAAGCTTTGGCCGTCCTGCCCATTTAACCCTGCTTTATCACTATGCCCGCCTTATCGAGCTTGTACAATGTGCGGAAAGTATGGTTCAGCTTCTGAAAGATCCGGAGATCACAAGTCCTGATATACGAGTTAAAGTAGAACCAAAAGCAGGACGGGGAGTAGGCTGTGTGGAAGCCCCGAGAGGAACGCTGATACATGATTATGAAACAGATGATAATGGCCTTATCAAAAAGGCCAATATTATTGTAGGGACTACCCATAATAATGCAGCTATGAATCTTTCGGTTAAAAAAACAGCCACTGAACTAATCAAGGACGGAAAATATGACCAGGGAATTTTAAATAAGGTGGAGATGGCCATACGTGCCTATGATCCCTGACTGAGTTGTGCTACACACAGCCTGGATGGCGGTGTTGCAGTAGATTTGACTATTATTGATTCCAATAAAAATGTGATTGAACGACTTACAAATTAGAAATAAGCCAGCGCCCCGCAAATAGATTCAGGGGTGCTGGCTTATAAAAGAATCCCATGATTAAAAATCTTTTTGAAAAATCAATTCTTGTATTTGGCTGTGGCAATATCCTGTGGGGTGATGATGGCTTTGGTCCGGCCGTCATTGATCATCTCAAAAAAAACTACTCCCTTCCAGAAAATGTGCTTGCCATGGATATGGGAACAAGTATAAGGGATATTTTGTTTGATATAGCGCTCAGCGAGAAAAAACCAGAACTGTTGATCATTGTGGATGCGGTGGATCATCCCGGGAGAAACCCAGGAGAAGTTTTTGAAATACCGATTAATAAAATACCGGATAACAAGACATCGGATTTTTCCCTCCACCAGTTTCCAACAGTGAATCTCCTTGAAGAACTTCAGAGCCAAACTCAAATAAAGGTTAAAATTCTTGTGGCCCAAACACAAAAAATACCGGATGAGGTAAAACCCGGTCTTTCAAAGGAAATGGAGAACGCTGTTATTTTGGCTTGTGAACAGATCTGGGACTTCATAAATGTTGTTGTGTGACTTTCATAAAGGCCTATAGATTGTCATTCAAACCATTAGCCTGTTGTACTTCTGATGCAAGGATGTCGCGCAGATACTCCAGGGTTTGAAGAGCAGCCTCTTCATCAAGGATATTAATTGCAAATCCTGCATGGACAATGACATAATCCCCTATTTTTACATCATCCAGAAGCATGATGCTGGTTTCCCTGATCACACCATCCACATCCACTTTGGCAACCGTGCCATTGATTTCAACAATCTTAGACGGAACAGCTAAACACATAAATTAAATTCCAAATTGCTTTAAGAGAAATATCCAATGTCGCTCTGGTTAACAATACAACATTAGAAGATCATTGGCCACAATTTCCGGGACATCGCCCGTCATGGTAAGGCTTGCAATGGCATTTGCTTCTTCCTTTGCCCACATGCTCATCATTGGAACTCCCAATAATGCCATTGATTCTGCTGTGGAAAGCACAAAAAGCGGAGCCTATTCTTATCTTCAAAAACCTGCGAGCTGAATTCACTTCTTTCCTCCCTGCAAGGATGCCTATAAAAAGAAAGTGATGAACAAAAAGAAGATTGAAGAAAAAAAGATGAATGAATTGTTGAGTATTTCCACTTCCAGCAGCCCAAGGGAAATTCATTTACAATCTGGAAAAAAACCTGACACGTGTTTGAAATTATCTTTTTTGCAATTCACGCACTAAAAATAAAATTATCTTATATATTTCAGCGACTTGAATTTTTTATTGTCATAAGAATCCAAAACGGCATCATAGTTGCTTTTAGGGTTGTAAAAGAAACTGGATGATGTAAAAATGTCATTCCAAATATAAAAATTAAGAGAACATAATGGAAAAAAACAGCATCCAACGTAAGGGAAAAGAAAAGCGCATCAAACGAGCTATTTTAACCAATATGATAATTGTTCCATTTATTCCTTTTATATTAGCCATGGGGGTAAGCTTTTATTTTTTTACTACAGCCCTTGAAAACAAAACCACCAACAGCTTAAAACGGATTGTGGAAGATCATCGGGATATGATTGAGTCTTTTCTGATGGAACGCAAATCCGATCTTGAACTCATTACAAACACCTATGATTTTGAAAATATTGACTCCACCCAAGCCATTAATACCATATTTAACAATTTAAAAGGTCGCTCAGGTGCTTTTATAGACCTGGGACTCTTTGATTCTCATGGCATCCATTTAAGATATTCTGGCCAATATCAGCTGAAAGGGAAAAATTACAGGGATGAATTCTGGTTCAAAGAAGTCATGGAGAAGGGGTACCATGTCAGTGATATTTTCCTGGGTTATAGAAAGGTTCCTCACTTTGTGATTGCGGTAAGGCAGACCACAGGGGAAAAAACCTGGGCTTTGAGAGCAACCATTGATACCTTGTTTTTTGATCGGCTGGTATCAAAACTGCGAATCGGAAAAACAGGAGAATCATATATTCTTAACAAAGCCGGGATAGCTCAGACCGAAAGGCGTTCCGGAGAAATAAGGGTTATGGATCAAGATCCTGAATATTCTGATTTTCCCGCACCCCGGGACATCCCTCAAACTTTTATCAAATCCGATTCTGGAGGGAATAAGTATTTATATGCAACCACTCCTCTTAAAAACATGGAATGGTGTCTGGTGGTCAGACAGGAAAAAAAGGATGCCTATAAAAATCTTTATTCAGCATTATATATCAGTCTGATCATTATGGTCATCGGCGGGGCAGGCATTATCATCATGGCCGTTTATATGACCGAACGTATTGTGAAAAGGATTGCACAACTGGGGCAGGAAAAGGAAAGCCTGGGGCACCAGCTGATCCGGGCCACCCAACTTGCGGAAATCGGGGAAATGGCAGCCGGGTTTGCCCATGAAATAAACAATCCTCTTCAAATTATTAAAAGTGAACAGGCCCTTATCGAAACCCTTCTGGAAGATATATCCGGCAATATCGATGTTGAAAAAATCGAAGATATGAATGAAATTGAAGACTCATTGAACCAGATAAAACTACAGGTGAACAGATGCGCTGAAATTACCCATGCCATTTTAAAGTTTGGACGAAAAAATGAGATAAAGCAGCAATCCTTGAATCCCTGCCAGATCATACCTGAAATTGTTCGTATGATTGAAAAAAAAGCCATGGTCAGTGGCATTGAAATAATAAAAAATATTGCAACAGATTCCCCTTCCTTTATGGGTGATCCTTCCCAGTTCCAGCAGGTGCTGCTCAATCTTTTTAACAATGCAATGGATGCAATAGACGTGCGACATGGAGTATCCGGTGGAATACTGAAAATTGAGTCCCATAAAAAAGATGAAAATTTTCTTACCATAAAAATAACAGACAATGGGACAGGCATCAGCCCGGAAAATATCAATAAAATATTTGCTCCTTTTTTTACCACAAAACCTGTGGGAAAAGGGACCGGGCTCGGGCTTTCTGTCTGTTTCGGGATCATTGAAAGTTTTGGCGGTACCATGGAAGTGAAAAGTGAACAAAATGCCGGCACGACCTTTTTTATCAATCTGCCGGCTGTGAATTAATAAAAATCAGGAGGGGGTTATTGTGGAAAAAATGAAGATTATGCTGGTTGATGATGAAGAAAGGTATCTTCAGACAACCAAAAAATTGATTGAAAAAAAGGGGTATGAGGTTTTAACCGCCCTGAGCGGGGAGGAAGCCCTTGAAAAACTGAAACCTCAGAATGTTCATGTGGTGATTCTTGATGTCAAGATGCCGGGAATGGATGGGAATCAGACATTAAAGGCTATCAAGACCCTTTATCCTTTGGTGGAAGTCATTATGCTCACGGGCCATGGCACAATGGATTCAGCCATTGACGGCCTGAAATCAGGGGCCTTTGATTACCTGGTGAAACCCGCGGATATTGATGACATTATTGAAAAGGCCATGGAGGCATTTGAAAAACGGCAGCACCGTGAAGAAAAAATAAGGGTGGCCCAAAGTAAAAAATATATGCGATCCCCCCGGGAAATTCTCAAAGATGATAATGAATAGGATTTGATTGATTACAGGAGAGCGAAAACATGCAAAAAACAAAAAAACTAACCGGATATGATAAATATGTGGACTGGAAGATTTTTATCATTCCTGTCATTCTGTTGTTCGGATTCATGTTCATGCCAACCCCGGACGGCATGAAGGATGTGGGTACGGAATACAAAGTCGGACCCAAAAGTGTTATCAATTTTATCACCAGGGAGCTTTTCAACAAGAACAGCACAGATGCTGAACAATGGGAATTGGTGACAGCAAAAATAATGGAACAGAGCATTCAGGTCGGTGCCTTGAAAAAAAGTCGGTTTCTCAAGCGGGACCAGCAATGGTGCAAAAAATACAAGATAGAAACAGATCAGAAAAATCTGGAAAAGGCCAAACAATATATCGAGGCCTCTGTGTCTGAGGATCGTTTTTTATCCCTCATGAAGCAGGCCATGGACTTAAGAAAATCCGGGTTAAAGTATGAGGAATTGTCTGAAAAGGATAAAGCTGAGGCAGACAAAGGTGCCTGGCATATACAGGTGGCCATTGCCATGGCGTTGTTTGTGGTGGGGTGTTTTTTAACCGAATGTATTCCCTTGCCTGCCGTCTCTTTTTGCGTCGGCCTGATCCTTGTGTTTACAGGGGTGGTTTCAGGCGGTGATGTGGCAGCTCTTTACTGGAGTGATGCCTGCTGGTTTATCATGGGCAGTTTGATGTTTGCTGCAGCATTTGTCAAGACGGGTGTGGATAAGCGGGTCTGTCTCATGATCTTTAAAAAGCTTGCCGTTCCCAGCACCAAATGGATCACCCTGGTCTTTTTCTTGGTGATAACGCCTCTGGCAGCTTTTATATCAGACCATGCCCTGGCTGCCATGTTTCTTCCCATTGGCATGCTATTGTATCAGAACAGCCTGACAAAAGAGGTTCCCGAGGATCCGGAACTTGCCAAAATGCTCATGATCACCATTGCCATGGCCTGTAATATCGGCGGGCCTGGCGCGCCTTCCGGCGGTGCTAGAAACGTGATCATGATCACCTACCTCAACGATATGTTCGGTTTTGACATCGGGTATCTCCAATGGATCACATATTGTTTTCCCTTCCTGGCGATCATGATTCCGGTTACCTGGTATATGACCAATTTGAGATTTAAACCCCAGATTGTTTCTTTGGCCCCTGCCATGGATCAATTAAAATCAGAAATTGATAAAATGGGGGGATGGAACCGTAAGCAGATCGTGGCCATGATTATCTTTCTGGTCATGTTGTTTGGCTGGTTTACGGAAAAAGCGTTTTTTGATATGGGGATCTATCCCATCCGGGTGGGTATCGGGGTTCTTGCTGTGGCCGGTGCTGTGGCCTATCTTCTGGCTGGTGTGGTCAACTGGCGGGATTATCAGGAACGTGTGGACTGGGGGGTTATCTGGTTGTATGCCGGGGCCATCATCTTTGGAAGGGTCCTGGACAGCACAGGTGCAGCCTACTGGCTGGCCCGGTCAGTGCTTGAATTTTTGGCCCCCTTTGGCATGGAATCAGGCCTTCCGCTTCTGGTGATCTGTAACGGCATGACCTCTCTTTTGACAAATCTGATGGCAGACGGTCCTGCAGCCGCAGCCATTGGCCCTATCACCCTGAATATGGCCGGACTGGCTCACCCGGGAACAAGCTTTCTACCCTTTATGGCCATGTCAACAGCCATGGCATCTTCTTTTGCCTTCTGTCTGATTATCGGTACACCGCCCAATGCCATTGTCTATGCCAGCGGATATCTTGAGCCAAAGGATTTCCTCAGGGTGGGTGTTCCTTTATTCTTTATAGCCAACATTGTTTTAATTTTTTTAACGGGTGTGTACTGGACCTTCAGGGGTTTTGGCGGACTTCCCGGATTTTAACTGGAGAATGAATATGAATGAAATAATGAACCCAAGAAAAACTCTGGCCAGCCATTTTTTCTTTAAAAATGGCAGACTTCATTTTTCAAAGGAAATCGAACGAAAAGTGTTTTTCTTTATGACAATGGCAATGCTCCTGGCAGGAATAGGTGTAAAACTGGGGCTGTTTTAGCCCAGCCCTCTGGAATAATACTCATATCATTCCAGAGGGGATCAAAAATAGGGAGATATAAATGATTGAATATATATTTAAATCCTGTCAATTCTATGGATATGCGTTGATTCAAATCCTGATAGAGCCTCGACAGTTTTTTATGGAATTGTCAGACAAGACCACCCTGGGAAAATCTCTTGGGTTCTGTGTGCTCTGCAGTGTTTTTTTTGTATCAGCCAGCCTGTTGACCGGGGGGTATTCCAACCCGGTCAGGATGGGGTTTGTTTTCTTTTTCAACAGCGTGGGCATGGTGTTTATCTCATCAGCCTTAAGCTATATGATCATGGTAATGATCCTGGGGAAGAAAGCAGGGTTTAAATTATTGTTCGGTGTTCACGCTTTTTCTGCAGGGGTGACCCTGCTCGTGTCCTGGATGCCTTTTTTCTTCTGGTTCACGGAACCCTGGAAATGGTGGCTTGTTTATACAGGATATAAAAACACCTGCAAATTTTCCTGGAAGCCTGCGTTGCTTATCCTGGCGATTACAATGGTTGTTCAGTTTTTTTTCGTGTATTCCCTTTACCTGGCCTTTTATAAATAATAAATGATCTGACAGGACAAAGAATAATTTGGAGACAACATAAATGACAAAACAGATAAAAATATTAATGGTCGATGATGAAAAACGATTTCGGGAAACAACCCGGAAAATTTTAGAAAAAAAAGGCTTTCATACCATCCTGGCGGAAAATGGAGAAGATGCTCTGGAAAAATTAAGGCAGGACCCGGATGTGGTTATCCTGGACATAAAAATGCCGGGCATGGACGGGCATGCAACCTTGAAAGAAATTAAAAAGATCAAACCAGATCTGCCGGTCATCATGCTGACCGGTCATGGAGACAGGCCGTCTGCAAGGGAAGCCCTTGTTAAGGGCGCTTTTGACTATCTGAGCAAACCGTGTGACATTAATCTTCTGGCAGAAAAAATCAAGGAAGCCTGCCACCAGACAAACAGAGTGTCTGACGGTGAAGAACGACCTATAACCGCGGTAATGATCCCTATAACAGAGTATTCCATCATCAATGAAAAGAAAACCATAAAGGAAGCAATTGATGAGCTGAAAAAATCTTTTATTTCAAAGATAACAACAAACCAGCTGATGGAAACCGGTCATCGTTCGATTCTCGTACAGGACAAGGATAATCAGGTAACAGGGATCTTGACCATCCGGGATCTGCTGGAACTGGTCATGCCAGCCTATCTTTCAGCTCCCAAACCTTTTCTGGCAGATAGCATTGAATATTCTCCCATGTTCTGGAAAGAGATGTTCAGCTCAGGCATCCGGCAGATGAAAAATAAATGTATAGCTGAAGTCATGTCACCATCACCGATCTCAATTGACGGTCGCTCAAATCTGATGGAGGCGGCATATCTTATGGTTTACAACAATGAAAGACGTCTTCTGGTTAAATCGTCAGGCCAGGTTGTGGGAATGATAAGGGAGCAGGATCTGTTTTTTGAAATGGAAAAGATTTTGAATTCATGATATAAAACTGCCCGGAGAGGGTTAATCGGTTTGTCTTCTCCGGGCTGTTTTGAATTTGAAAATCAGGAGATCAAAATGTATTTCCCCATTGCCGACATTCATGCCAATCCGTATATTATTTTTTTTGTAGCGTTTATTGTTTCATTTTTTACTTCAATGGGCGGTATCTCCGGCGCATTTTTGCTCCTGCCATTCCAGATGAGTTTTCTTGGATATACCTCTCCTTCGGTTTCTGCCACCAACCATGTTTTCAATATCATTGCCATACCCAGCGGGGTCTATCGTTATATCAAAGAAAAAAGAATGTTATGGCCCCTGGCCAGGGCTATCATTATAGGCACTCTGCCCGGAGTTTTTATAGGAGCATGGGTTCGCATTGAGTATTTGCCTGATCCAAAGAATTTCAAGGTGTTTGCAGGGATTGTTCTGCTGTATATCGGGTGGAAGCTTTTTAAAGATGTTTTTTTACCTAAAGCCAGGGCAAAGGATAACGGCCTGGTGCTTAAAGGAACAGGGTTTCACAGTCTTGTTGTCCTGGATGTCTCATTGAAAAAAGTGAGTTTTACCTTCCAGGGGAAATTATATGCCTATAAACCTGCAAGCATATATCTCATTTGTTTTTTTGTGGGGATCATTGGCGGGATATATGGAATAGGAGGCGGATCTATCATTGCACCCATACTGGTCACCATCATCGGCCTGCCCGTCCATGTGATTGCCGGGGCAGCACTCTTAGGTACCTTTGTCACTTCGATTTCCGGTGTGATTTTCTATCAGTTTCTTGCCGGGCTATACCCGCAGGTGGCAGTATCTCCGGACTGGATGCTGGGTGCCTTGTTCGGTTCGGGTGGATTTCTGGGCATGTATCTGGGGGCAAGAGTTCAAAAACATGTTCAAGCAGTATATATTAAAGGGATTTTAACCTTTTGTATTCTGTTTATTGCTATAAAATACATTGCTGCATTTTTTTTCTAAATTGTATCTGCGCGGTTGAGTTTGTGGCTCAAATAATTGAACATTCCCATTGCAGGGTTGTCCTTTGCAGTGTGCTCAGGGATTTTGATATGTATGATGAAGAAAAGAAACAGAAAAAGTTAATTGCTTGTATCACCACAGCCTTTGAAGAAATTGAAACCGCGGTTCGGGAGGCCGAGCAAATTCTTGAAAATGCCGGTATTCAAAGACAGAATATTGTCACTAAAATTATTCAAGGCGCCAAGAGCCGGTCCGATGCAATTGTTGAAGCAGCCAGGCAAGAAAATTGTGACACCATTGTCTTTGGCAGAAAAGGAAAATCTGATGTTACCAGTTTTGATATCGGCAGTGTCCCCTGGAAAGTCATTCATGGTGCAAAAGAAATGACCGTGTGGATGGTACCATGACACTGATGGTTTGAATTATTTTTTCCATTTTAGCGGGTATAACAGGAGTGGATATTTCCAAAATTTCTCAGAATTATTTAAAATGAGAGCCCGAAACGCATCCATCACGATGTTATCATCTATGCCTGACCAACGCTCTTTATTTGATGACTTTGGTATTTGTTGCTGGATTGATCTCATCGGTACTGAGTGTCAGTTTTTTTTACAGGTTGAAAAAATATTGTTTGATTTTAGCCTGTGTTGATTTTTCGGACTATTCGTTGATGACACTTGAGTATGCTGTGGAACTTGCAAAAGGATCAGAGACGCAAATTATTGTTTTCAATGTTATCAATCAGGGGGATATCAATAGCATTGAAATGGTCGGTGGTTATTTCCCTGGCTATTTTGTGGACACAATTAATGCGGAAGATTATCTCAAGGATCAGAAAAAAGACAGGTATGAAAAGATGAAAGCCATTATAAAAGAGAATTTTTTCGATGAAAAATCCAGAATGAGCATGAAGATTGATGTAGGTATTCCCTTTGAATCTATTCTTAAAGCAGTGGAAACAGAGGATATTGATTTGGTTGTAATGGCCAACAAAGGCAGGGGAAATATATCAAGGGTTTTATTTGGCAGTGTGGCTGAAAAGGTATTCAGGCATTCTCCGGTTCCCGTGGTCAGTGTCAGAGATAAAAACAAGTTCAAAAGGGGAAATAATAATATATGAGCACACTTAATTTACACAGATTATTCAGCCCGAAATCTATAGCAGTGGTTGGCGCCAGTGAAAAAGAAGGTTCTGTAGGGTTTTCAATCATGAAAAATCTTATAAAAGCGGGTTTTAAAGGGGATATTTTTCCAGTAAATAAAAAGCATAAACATATCATGGGGATTCCTTCATTTGGGAGCATTCAGGATATCGGATCAAGTATAGACATGGCCGTGATTGCAATACCAATAGGTTCTGTTCCCGGGATAGTTGAGTCTTGTGGCAAAGCCGGACTGGCTGGCGTTGTTATCATATCTGCCGGCGGCAAGGAGATTGGGAAAAAAGGCCAGGCAATTGAAGCCGAAATTCTTGAAACTGCGCAAAAATACAATCTGCGTATTGTTGGCCCCAATTGTCTGGGGATTGTCAACACATCAAAGGCATTGAACGCAAGTTTTGCCCATTTGTTTCCTTTGCCGGGAAACATCGCTTTTCTTTCCCAGAGTGGTGCTGTGTGTACATCCGTTTTAGACCTTGCCCAGCGTGAGAAGATTGGTTTCAGCCATTTTGTCAGCCTGGGTTCAATGATGGATGTTGATTTTGCGGATATGATCGATTATCTGGGTTCCATAAGCTCTGTTAAAAGCATTGTCATGTATATGGAGAATATGACCAATATTAGAAATTTTATGAGTGCGGCAAGATCGGTTTCCAGGGTAAAACCCATTATTGTCCTGAAATCAGGCAGATCCAAAGCCGGTGCCAGGGCTGCGGCTTCCCATACCGGAGCCATGGCAGGAGTTGATGCCGTCTATGACGTGGCATTTCGCCGGGCCGGAGTTTTACGTGTCAATGAATTTGAAGAATTATTGGATTGTTCTGAATTTTTAGCAAAACTTGGCCGTCCTTCCGGACCCGGTCTTACCATTATAACCAATGCCGGCGGGCCCGGTGTTATGGCAGCAGATGCCCTGGCATCCCATGGAATGGAACCTGTTCAGCTCAGCCTTGCGACCCTTGGAAAATTGGACAAAATTCTTCCTGAAAACTGGAGTCGGGGAAATCCAATAGACATAGTTGGGGACACAGCCCCACAAATATATATTGAAGTGGTAAAAATATGTGCAAGTGCCCTGGAAACAGACGCTTTGCTGCTGATGTGTTCTCCGGCCGGGACCATTGATACACTGAACCTGGCAAAGTCCTTGACAGCCTGTTTGAAAACTCTGCCCTGCCCGGTTTTTACGGCCTGGATAGGAGGCGATAATGTTGTAGCGGCCAGACAGGTGTTCAATGAAGCCGGCATTGTTACATTTGATTCTGCAGAACGAGCTGTCAGAGCCTTTAAAAATCTCTATCAATATGGTCGCAATGTTGAAGCTTCATTGGAAATTCCTGTCCGGACAGATACAAAATTGATAATTGATCGCCCCAGGGCAGAAAATATCATCAAAAAAGCCATTGCCACGGGAGCCCAAAACCTTACGGAAATAGAGGCAAAAGATCTGCTCGGGTCTTATGGAATTCCTGTCAATACCACTAAAATAGCCGATACCGAGGAGATGGCCGTAGAAATTTCAGAACAGACAGGGTATCCTGTTGTTTTAAAAATTTGCTCAAAAGATATTCTTCATAAATCTGATTGTAATGGTGTTATTCTGAATATTAAGACAGCAGGAGATGTCAGGAAATCATTTAAAAAAATAATGAAAAATGCATTGGAATACGCCCCTGATGCAAGAATTGATGGTGTAACCGTGCAGGCCATGCAGGCCCAGGCAGATTATGAGCTGATCATTGGCGCAAAAAAAGATTCCAATTTCGGGCCGGTTATTCTTTTTGGGATGGGTGGGGTGCTCACCGAAGTGTTCCAGGATACAGCAATGGGGCTGCCGCCATTGAACCGGTTTCTTGCCAGGCAGATGATCGAAGAAACCAGGATATCAAAAGTGTTAAAGGGATTCAGAAATGTCAAGTCGGTGAATATGCAACTGCTGGAAGAAATACTGATAAGGACAGGCAGACTGGTTGCAGATTTTTCCGAAATCATTGAATTGGATATTAATCCTTTAATGGTTAAAGACGGCAATATAACGGCCGTGGATGCCAGGGTGCTTATTGCAAAGTCGGACATTCTTTCGCCAAAGCATTTAATCATCAGTTCCTATCCCTGGGAGCATGAAAGAAAAGACCAGACCATAGATGGACATGAGCTTTTTATCAGGCCTATTCGTCCCAGTGATGCAGATCTGCTGATGGATCATTTTTCTTCACTTTCACCAAAAAGTGTTTACTATCGGTTTTTTTCACCGGTAAAGCAGCTTTCCAAAGCCATGCTGATAAGATTTACACAAATAGATTATGATCGTGAAATAGCTCTTATAGCTTTGATGGGAAACGGGGGAGATAAAAAAATAGCCGGTGTATGCCGTATAATACTTGGACTCGATAAAACTCTGGGGGAATTTGCAATGGCCATAAGTGATGAATGGCAGGGCAAAGGAATCGGCTCATCGCTGCTTAAACTATGCCTCAAGGCTGCTCAGGCTAAGGGAATAAATCAGGTGATGGGAATCGTTCTGGCTGAAAATACCCAGATGCTGAGGCTGGCCAGGAAATTGGGATTTTCAGTAAGCCGCCATCCAGATTCCGGAGAATATGATTTGACTATTGATTTGGAAAATATGCATATTGATTAGAACAAATTGAAATTTATTTTGCGGGGTTGAGATAAACTATCTATTTTTTGACAAGCGGGATCATGAACTGATCAGAATTGTTAACTCAGTTTATGATGCAGATAACACTCTGGGCTATACACAAAAACTGTATTATCCTTTTTTCCATCCGCTGGGCATAAAGGAACTTGCGGAATCTAAAGGGAGAAGAACTAAAGATCCTTGACAATCCGGAACTCTTGTTTAAGAGCAGGAATTCCGAAGTCAAGGATCTTGCTGTAATGATCATTATCAACTCCCTTGACCTTTTTTATTTCTGGATGTATCTGCCAAGGGCAAGGGTTAAAATGCTGGATATGGTTTCACGACTGACCCCTGAAGAAAAAACCATATTTTTGCAGTCCCAGCAAATGCTGGAGCATGAACTATATATCAGCAGACTTTTTGTGGACGGTATCCTTGGCAGGAATTTTTCACGTCCCTTATCTTTTTATCTGACATATAATAAAAGCTATCTGTCTGCCATAAAAAAGATGAATTAAAACAATTTTAAAAAATTTTAATACCAGCACTATCTTCCGTCTGGCACGTCTGGGATGGACCCAGAAGAAAATTATGGCAGCTTGTTCACTTTTTATCTTGCTTTGAGATAGTTTTTTAAATCTTTATAGTAGTTTTCATGTGGACCAATCATTATCAATTCAAGATCATCTCTGATAAACCGATATGAAAGTAAGTATTCAATGTTTTTCAATTTGAATTTATGAATAAATACGCCACGAAGATCACCTTTTTTTTCTGTGCCGATGTATGGAGTTTTAGCAATTTCTATAACCTGCTTGTCAAGCACCTTTTTGTCTTGCTTACCAAATTTTTTAACTTTTTGCTTAAATGAACGGGATTGAATAATTTTCATTGAGTGCTATCCAAATTCATACTCTGATGATTCGCCTTGTTCCAGCTCTACAAGACCGATGAGAATGTCTTTAATCATGCTGTAAGTTAAATCAGGATTTTCTTCAGCACATTTTCCAATATATGCCCAGTGTTCAATTTGTCCAGTTAATGAACGTTTGTCAATTTTACTAAATATTTTTGCTTCTTTTGCCAAATTGTCTGTAATTCTTACTGCGGTCGTCATAATAGCCTCCTCAAGTATTATTTACATAACAAAATAACACAAAAAATTGCATAATGCAACATACTGTTGCGAATTATATCGAAATTTACTTTGAAAGCGAACGCAGAAGTCAGGTGCAGCCAGGGTTACCACTACGCTTGTTAAAAGTTATACACTTCAATTTTATAACAACCTGCCAAAGCGGTGCAGACCCTGGCTATCACCTGAACTGACAGGTTATGTAATATTTTTATCATGCTTGAAAAAACTAATCTGTCAAGTGGCGATTGTAAACTGTCAGGAGACAATAGTAAACTGTCAGGTGACAATAGGCCCAGATCCACCATCAAGGTACCACCTGCTGCGTTGACTGCGGTCGTTCCTCCCTGCGGAGTATGGCTTATACGCCTCACTCGTCACTCCTTGTCGGCTTTCATAAAGCTTCTGATAAGCCGGATCACATGACAATTCATAACAATATGAATTGTTTCTACAGATATTTCTACTGGTATATAAATTGCAATTTTAAAGTTTTAAAGACCGATTATAAGTTACATTTTTTTGTTTTATCCATGATTTTGTAAGGAGGAGTATTTTGGATATTATTGATCAAGGGATAGGGACACTGTTCACGGATCCTGATCCAGACAAAGCCAGGGAATTTTTTCGGAACAAAAATCGTAAGATGCAAAACAAGGTTATGGATCTTAGAGATGCCATAGCAAAATATGTTCATGATGGTGACTATCTGGCAATAGGAGGATTCGGGGCCAACAGAACCCCTATTGCAGCATGTCATGAAATTGTCCGGCAGGGAAGAAAAAACATGGGGTTTGCAGGTCATACTGCAACCCATGACATGGAAGTACTAAGTGCTGGAGAGGTTTACAACCGGCTTGATGTGGCTTATGTTGTGGGGCTTGAGGCACGAGGGCTTTCCCCCTGTTCCCGCAGTTATCTTCAATCTGGAAAGGTCAATGTTACAGAATGGACCAACTACAGCCTTACTGCACGATTAAAGGCTGCGGCAATGGGTGTGCCCTATGTTCCCACAAGGAATATGATGGGAACGGACACATTTAAATATAGTGCCGCAAAAATAACAAAGTGCCCGTATACCGGAAAAAAGATTGTGCTCATGCCAGCCCTTTATCCCGATATTTCGGTCATACATGTCCATGAGGCAGATGTCTTTGGAAACTCAAGATTTAAGGGGATAGCCGTATCCGACCTGGAGCTGGCCAGCGCCAGCAGGCGATTAATCATTACAACCGAGAGGTTGATCAGCAATGATGAGATCACAAAAGACCCATCTTTAACCCGGATTCCTTATATTCTTGTTGATGCAGTGTGCGAAGTTCCTTTTGGGGCATATCCTGGAACAATGGCGTATGAGTATTTTTCAGATGAGGATCACCTTAGGGAATGGATGGCTGTTGAAAAGGATCCTGAGAAATTCAAGGCATTTTTAAACCGCAACATATTTGAGTGCAAAGACCACGATGATTACATCTCTAAGAATGGCGGGCCAAAAAAAATGCGTGAACTCAGAGCCAAAGAATTGCTTTTACATAAGGAGGAGTGATCGTGGCAGAATACACTGAAATAGAAATGATGATATGCGTTGCAGCCAGAGAGCTGGAAAACGGCTCCACCGTCGGTGTCGGAACCGGAGCCCCTTGCGCTGCGACAATGCTTGCACAAAAAACAACAGCACCGGATCTGGTAATTATTTTTGAGGCGGGAGGAATACGTCCAAAGCTTCCGGAAATGCCCATATCCGTCGGCGACTCCCGAACCTTTTATAAAGCAGCCATGGCCGGCAGCATGGGTGATACAATGGAACTCTGCTCAAGGGGTTTTGTTGATTATACTTTTTTAGGCGGCGCTCAGATTGACATGTATGGCAACCTTAATTCTACAATAATCGGTTCTGATCATCAAAAACCTAAGGTCCGTCTTCCGGGCAGCGGCGGGGCCAATGATTTTGCATCATTTTGCTGGCGGATGATGGTAATGACGTACCAGGATAACCGCAGGTTTGTGGAAAAACTCGACTTCTTAACCACTCCCGGGTGGCTTGCGGGTGGCAACTCCAGAGATGAGTCAGGGCTGCCGCTTGGCAGTGGACCTTACAAGATTATTACCAATATGGCGGTTATGGATTTTGAACCGGAAACCAAACGAATGAGGGTGGTTTCCATCAATCCGGGATATTCTTTAAAAGATGTTCAGAAAAACTGTGGGTTTGAACTGCTTATGGGATCCAATATGATTGAGACATTGCCTCCAATGAAAGATGAACTGACCATATTAAGAGAAGAGGTTGATCCATATCGCTATGTGATCGGCAGGTAGCAAGGTGGTCCATCCATGGTAGAGATTTTGAATGATAATTCGCAGCAGATCTGGTTGAAAGATGTCAGTAGAGACAAACAGGTCAGCGCTCAGGCTGCCATATCCAGGATCAAAAACGGAAGCCGGATATTTATTGGCACGGGATGTGGTGAACCCCGGCATCTGATCAAGTCCATGGTGAATGATAGCAGCAAGAAAAACATGATCATTTATCAGATGCTGTCCATCACCCTGGCTGATTACCTGGATGACGAGTCGTTCCTGAAACGGTTTGCCCTGAAGCTTTTTTTCATTAGCTGGCCGCTTCGCAAAGCAGCTTTTGAAGGTAAACTCGACTATATTCCAGCACATCTGTCGCAAATACCAGGCCTGTTTTCCAGCCATCGGATCGGGCTTGATGTGGCCCTGGTTCAGGTAAGTCCACCGGATCGTTTCGGATACTGCAGCCTTGGCGTTTCAGTAGATATTACCCGTTCCGGCATTGAGAATGCCTCCTTGGTCATTGCCCAAGTCAACCCACGAATGCCACGAACTTTGGGGGACAGTTTTATTCATGTTGACAAGATCGACTACCTGGTTTTCCATGAAGAACCCCTGGTTGAATCTATAATAGACATACTGGATAATGATATATCCAGAAGGATCGGTCTTTATGTTTCCCAACTGATCGGTGATGGTGCTACCATCCAGATTGGTTTTGGACAATTGCCTAATACAATCCTGAAATATCTGGAAGACAAGAAAGACCTGGGGGTACACACCCATCTGATCACAGACGGATTCCTGCCGCTCTTTGAAAAAGGCGTTATCACCAATCGCAAAAAGAGTCTACTGCCCGGGCGGGTGGTTGCTTCCATGTGCATGGGTACAAACAAGATTTATGATTACATTAACAACAACCCCTCCTTTTATTTCAGGTCATCTGAATTTGTAAATGATCCAACGGTAATTGCACGTAATGACAGCATGATTTCCATCAGCTCGGCTTTAGAAGTGGATTTGACCGGGCAGGTAAATACTGATTCCGTTGGTTACCTTTTTTATAGCGGGATTGGTAATCAGGTTGATTTCCTGCGGGGAACCGCCATGTCAAAGAACGGGTTTTCCATCATCGCTCTTCCTTCTACTGCTCATGATGGTGAGATTTCACGCATTGTTTCCTCTTTAAGCAAAGGAGCAGGTGTTGCCACTACCCGAGGAGATATCAACTTTATTGTCACTGAATATGGTATTGCCGAACTACAGGGAAAGAGCATCTATCAACGGGTGATAGAGCTTGCCCAGATTGCCCATCCAAAATTCAGGGAAGCCTTGATCAAGGCCGCAAAAAAATATCATTATATTTTTATAGACCAGCTTCCCCCGGCCAAAGAGGATTTATTGTTTCTTGAAAACTACAAAAGCAACCTGATGCTTCCTAATGGTAAAACCATTAGTTTTCGTCCGATACTCCCTTCAGATGAATTATCATCACGTAATTTTATTTATTCTTTAAAGAAAGAAACATTGTATCAAAGATTTTTCAGCGAATTCATTTCTCATGAAATGGTTAATAAGCAATGGGCCAGTATAGATTATCATAATAACATGGCGATTATTGGTCTGGTGCAGAAAGGTGGGCATAAGGAAATCATGGCCATAGGGTCATATGCCAAAATGAACAAGACCACAGTTGAAGTCGGTTTTGTTGTAAGAGAGGATTTCCAGGGACTTGGTATCTGCAGTTATCTGTTAGGTGTGCTTGAAAAAATTGCCAGGGAAAATGGATTTTTAAAATTTTCAGCAACAATGTTACGCAGTAATAAAAATATGCAAAAGGTATTTATAAAAAGATACCCTGATGCCCGGCTTAAATATGATGATTCTGAAGTATATGCGACAATGGATTTTGCAGAAACAGGTGATTTTGAAAGGTAGGTAAGGTTAATTAGGAACCATGCCCGTTAAAATTGGCTGAGGGTTTGATGAAATTTAATTAAACCTGAAAAATAGGTTTTTCTTCCCTTCTCCACAGGGGCTTTCCAGGAAGAAAAACCTATTGCACTCATCGCTAATGTACGGAACAGGAGATACATGGGTCATAGGATCGAACCAGCATGGAGCTTAAAAGTTCAAGCTTTTCATCCGTCATCTCCTTTGTCATGGCAAATTTTTTAACAAGGCTTTTTATATCCAGGTGGATATTTGCATTGTTTTGTGTAGTAGGCACTACGCAATTGGCCATTATTATTCTCCCGGTTTTGTCATATGTATAATGATGAAATAAAATACCCCGGGGAGCTTCCACGGCACTCACCCCCTCACCAGCCCTGGGAGTCACTTTTGCCATGGTTTCACCTGGTTCGGATTCCACCAGTTCGTCAATCAGGCGGATGGCTTCATGTACCACATGAAAAGATTCAACAAGCTGGGCCACATTGTTCATAAACGGATTGTGGCAGACAGGTTTTAAACCCAGAAATGCGGCAACTTCAGAAGCTTTTGGATGGAGAAGCAGAGCATTGTTGTTGAATCGGGCAAGCGCGCCAACGGCATAGGATTCCCTGGACAGTTTAGACCATTTGGATGTATTGTTTTTGTCCACATATTCATTGGTCATGGGCTGATAGTCCTGTTCTTTATGCTCAACACCATCGCTGGAAATCAATGATCCTCCGATATAGGGATATTCTTTTTCTCCCTTAAGGGATACAAATTCCGTTTCCCTTATAAAATCAGGAAGGGTAAATGTGGCAAACAGATCTGCAACTTTCTTAAGATCATCCAGGGATCGGAAAAGTTCATCCCGCAACCCCAGCAGAACTCTTTTCTGCGGCACCATGGTCACGCCGCCCACCTGGAAGGCCACAGGGTGGGTTGTTCTCCCGGCCACGGTATCGCACAGCCGGTTGGCAAGACCTTTAAGCCTTATGGCCATGGCAGCAAGATCTGGTTTTTTTTCAATCAAGGGAATCACGCTGGGTTCATTGAAAAAATCCGGTGCAGCCAGGAACAATATATGGAGTATATGGCTCTGGAATGTTTCACCATGTTTTGCCAGAAGCCTTAATTTAGCGGCTGTTTCAGGAACCACCACCTTAAATGCGTTCTCCGTTGCCCTGATGCTGCACAGGCAGTGGCTGATGGAGCAGATGCCGCAGATTCTGGCAGCCAGAAGACCTGCTGTAGAATAATGTTTGTTTTTCAACATGACTTCAAAAAAACGGGGGGTTTCAACGGTATCCCATCTTGCTTCCTTGATTTCACCATTTTCAACCTGGATTTTTATGTTCCCATGACCCTCCACCCGGCTGAGATGGCGGACATCAACATTTAAATTTATTTTCATGATATATTCACCTCCCTAAATGCACCAAAAAAGTTCAATCGCTCCTTCAGTTCAATATCACTGAATCCTTTTTCTTTAACAATGGAAAAAAAGGATGGGTAATTTGCTTCAACCGAAGGCCCCCGGCATCCCCAGCATCCAGCCCCTCCGGCAGGGCATGGTGCGTTGCAGCCGGCTCTGGTAATGGGTCCCAGACACAGTTGTCCCTTTTCAAACAGACAGGTTGTAAACCTCTGCTTGCATTCAACGCAGACAGGATAGACAGGGATGTGAAAAGGGCTGTCCCAAACCACATGACAGATGAGAGATTCGATTTCAGCCTTTGATACGGGGCATCCGGGAATTTCAATATCCACGCTTACAATATCCTTTATCGGCCGTACATTGATTGTCTCCTTGGGGTCATTGCCGTAAACTTCTTTGTTGGCAGCTTTTAAGTCAAATTCATTTTTTAACTGGTTTACACCGCCATAGCAGGCGCAACTGCCCATGGCAATCAGTATTTTTGCGGTTTTACGAATTTTTTCAAGTCGCTTGACCTCGTCATTCCGGCTGACTGCGCCTTCAATCAGCGCAATGTCATAATCATCAGCATATGAAGATGAGGCTTCACGAAACCTTACAATCTCCACTGCCTTTAAAAAATCAGCCAGGGTCTCTTCCTTGTTCACCAATTGAAGTTCACATCCTTCACAGGAAGTAAAATCAAAAATGGCAATCTTTGGTTTTTGGGGTTCAATGCCCAGATATTTCATGATGGTTTCCTTTCATCAAATAGCTTCCTTTAAATTCATAACCGTCCAGAAATCAAACACGGGACCGTCCAGACAGGAGTAAGTTGAACCGATATTGCACCGGCAGCATTTGCCTATACCGCAGTGCATTCTGCGTTCAAGGGATACAAACATCCGCTGCATGGGAACCCCCATCTCGCTCAAGCGCTTACATACAAATTTAAACATGATGGGCGGTCCGCAGACAATGGCAAAGGTATTGTCAGGCGGCACCTGGATATCCTCTAAAAGCCTGGTGATTAATCCCACAGGTCCCAGCCATGACTTATCAGGCTGTTCTACAATCACCTGAAGGTTGAGGTCGTCAATGCGGTGCCATTCTTCGTACTGATAATCAAACAGAAGCTGGGACGGTTCTTTTGCCCCGTACAGGATATGAACCTCTTTAAAATCAGCCCGGTTTTCAATGACATAACTTATCGGCGCCCGCAAAGGCGCAAGCCCCAGCCCGCCGGCAATGAGAAGAATATTATGCTCCTTCATTCTTTCCATGGGGAAGGAGGTTCCAAAGGGACCGCGAAGACCCACAATGGCCCCGCGTTTTGCCTTGTGAAGCGCCTGGGTCACTTTTCCGGCTTTTCGAATACACAGTTCAATGGTGCTTCTGATGGATGGAGAGCTTGAAAATGAGATGGGTATTTCACCATAGCCGGGCAGTTCAAGCATTACAAATTGTCCGGGAAGAAAAACAAATCTTTCCCAGTCTTTATCGTTTACCATTCTGATCTGGAACAGTTTTTCCATATCTGTGAGACGGATCACATTGGTGATTTCTGCTTTAAAGCATTTGTCCACATCCTTGAGCCGGCTGCGCCGGTTGAAATCAAGGGGTTCCACCATATCTGTCTCGTGTCTTATGTCGTAGGGGTGCATTATTTTTTTCATCGTTTTTGCTCCCTTTGCAAATCAGTAATAACATCCGTGGGATTGATACCGGCAAGGCAGATCCGGCCGCAGCGGTTACAGCCCACACACATTGGCTGGCCAAAGGATTCCACAAAGCCCCGGTGCTGGTGATAATACCTGTATTTGAGGCGTGTGGCAGGTTCAGGCCTGAAATTATGGCCGCCGGCAACCTGAGCAAAATCATTCAGATTGCATGAATACAATTGTTTGATTTTATCGCTTTTATTAAAATCCATGGATATCTGTTCTGTGACCCCATAGCAGTAACAGGTGGGGCAGACCATGGCGCAGGTGCCGCAGCTTAAGCATCTGTCTCCCCATTTTCCCCAGACATCAGATTCAAATTCAATATCCAGCAGGTTGGGAAGATTTTCCACACGCACGGTTTTTTCAAGCCCGTCCTCAAATTTGTTTCTTGTTTGAAGATAAAGCTCATTATCCTCTTTGGTAATTTCACTGGTTCTGATTTTTTGAAGCGCATTAAAGGCACGGTCTGATCCGATTTTTACAAAATAGCTATCACCGATATCGGTTAAGAACAGATCAAACCCATGGGTCACAGTATATGAACCCATGGAAGAACAAAATCCCCTGTCACAGGATTTTTTACAATCAATCCCTACAACAAAGGTATTCTGCCGCCTTGTAATATAATAGGGGTTGGGAAACAAGGTTTTTTCAAACACCTTGTCAAGTTTAACCAGGGCGTTTATATCGCAGGGATGCAGGCCGATGATGACCCTGGGCTGGGTGCTGTAATTAATTTCCTGGGTCCAGTCGTCATCTTTAAATTTAAATGAAGAAAGGGTCTCTTTATAGGGAAGAAAATAGGTCTTTGCTGAATATTCCGTTGTCTCGTAATCAAGATCTATTTCGTCAAAAGAGAAAAAGGGTAAAAATTGATAAATGGGTTTGCCCTTGTTATTTGTTCCGACTTTTTTAGGTCCAATACATTGGACATCGGAAAAATACAGGTCAAACAGGTCCTGTTTTTTTATTGTTTTAAACAGCATTTTAGTAACTCCTTTCTGAATTTGTATTATTCAATGATAAAATATAGAGAAAGAAATAATTTCCAGGATGATTTTCAGATGGTTTTAATACTGAGTTTTTTTATGTCATTAATAGAGGTTGTCCATCGCTCCTTTATTTTAGGGTTAGTTATTTAACAATAAAGAACAAAGCAAAAGGTATGCCAGAAACAAGGCGAACTTATAAATAAATTCAAGTAATTAAAATAATAGGAATTAAATTAAATAGCAAACTAAAATACAGGTATTAATTTTGATGGATGTCATATTTTTTTACAACATGAAAAAAATATGAACGAATTCCGGGGAGAAGGGAGATCAAAAGGCAAAACCAATAATGTTTTTATTGAGAAAAAATCAAATTTTCTATTTATAATTATTGTTAAAACAGATAGTTATCATTTATATGGTTTTGATTCTTAATCCCTGGCACGCAAATTGAAATGATATATATGAAACCACGATACTGAATAAAAGATTAAAAAGAATTTTGTTGTTAAACAAAAAACTTTAACCCTAATACGGAGGAAGAGAAAAATCATGAAAAAAACAATGAGTAAATTAAGTTTAATGGTCATCAGTTTATTGGTGCTGTGGGTCATTGTTCCAATGACTATGGCTCTTGCTGGTCAGGGATTGAGGTATAGCTGCTCAGCCCAGGTTTATGAGGCATTTGAAAATACAAGACTGGAAGCTTTTACAAAGGAAACCGGGATTACAATCGATCTGTTTGTGGCAGCATCTGAATCCTGCGTGTATCGGGTGATGCAGGATATGACAGACATTGCCAGCTCCACCAGGGCAATATATAAACGTCACAAGGATCACGGGCTTATCGAGATCCCATTCTGTAAAGACCCCCTGGCTGTTATTACCCATAAAAAAGCACCTGTGGATAGTTTAACCCTGGGGCAGCTCCAGCAGATATTTTCCGGTGGAATCACGAACTGGAAAGAGGTCGGGGGACCTGATCTACCCATTATCCTTGTTGTTCCGGGTGAAGAAACCGGTGCCCATAAAAATTTTCGGCGGCAGGTGATGCACCACAAGGAAATTCAATATGATTATTTAACCTATAAATCCACCCGTGTTCTGGAGGCCATTGAGACACTGCCTCTGGGTGCCATCTCCTTTATATCCAGAGGTGCTCAGATCACCCATCCCATGGTGAAAGTATTGAGTATTGACGGAGAAAAACCAGGGGATAAAACTTATCCTTACTACCAGATATTTTACCTGGTTTCAAAGGGTGAGCCCACAGGAACGGTCAAGACCTTTGTTGATTTCATCACATCTGATAAAGGAAGATCCATTATCCTGGAAAGAGGAATGCTGCCCATTGATTAAGCAAGATTATAAGCAATTTAAACAAATCAAAATAACTTCATAACCCTTTTCTGTACAGAAAAGGGTTATGAAAAATCAAAAGCAGATTTTTGCCGCCAGAATCCTTGAATCTCAGGCTTCACAACAAATACAGGAAATGCTGTGGTTTTGAAAAAAATAAATACAGACAGAATTCAGCATTTTAATCTTAAATCTTCCCCCGGACAAAAGCGACCGGGAATGGAAAAAAGCATAGTCATCATTGTGGCCCTTACTGCCCTCATCTTTGTGGCTGCAAGTGCGGTTATGTCCCAGTGGTCGATTGAAGAGATGTGCAGGATTGTTCGCAGGCAGTTCAATGAAGAGCAGATGGTTATTGCCCACAATGTAAAAAATTTTATTGAAAGAGAATTTTCCCTGTTAAAAAGGGAGATGAAAATTCTTTCCCTGGAACTTGAAAAGAATGAAGATTCTGTCAGGGCAATACAATCAATGCTGGACAGGGTAGGTGAATGCGGTGTCAGCAAAATTGAATTTTACAACAGGGATGCCGGAATCCTTTATTCAGGTCAACCTGGCCGCAGGGAAATTACTTATTCTCCCCTTGAAAAGAATCTGCCCCTTCCCTTTGATCCTGATGCTCAAAAAATAAATCATTTGAGCATCTCAAGGCCACATATCAAACCATCTGAAATATTTTTATTACTATCCCTAACCGTGGGCCAAAGCCCTTCGCAAATCATCATTTGCCATGTCAATATTTCATGGCTTTTAGATCCCTTTCTCAAGAATATCAGGTCCGGCAAAACAGGATATGCATGGATCATCGACAGCGACGGCTATTTTATTTTTCATCCTGTCACCTCATTTATCGGGAAAAATGCATTCCTGGCAAGAAAAGAAAAGGATGATGCCATTTCATTTGTGGAGATCAACAAGATACAAAAGGATGAAATGCTCAATGGCCTTGAAGGCACAGGCCGTTATTTTTCAGGATGGCACAGGGAGCTTAAGGGCAGGATGGAAAAGCTTATTGCCTATACCCCGGTAACTGTTTCCCAGACTCCGGCTCAGTACTGGTCCATAGCGGTTGTTGCCCCTGTTATGGAAATAGAAAAAGCAGTAAGGGATAAATACATGGATCAGTTTTTCATGCAGATAGCCGTGATATTCACCATTATTGCCGGGGCTTCAATAATAATGTTTTTTGAAGTAAAATGGTCCAGGTATATGGAAAAAGAGGTTGACCGGCAGACAGAAGAACTTGTCAAATCAGAAGCAAAATACCGCTCCCTTGTGGAAAATGCTGAAGACTTTATTTTTACTGTTGACCCTAACGGCAGATTTTTATCCATGAACAGTTTTACATCAAAATTTTTTACAGCCAGGACTGAAGACCATATCGGAAAGGGACTATCATCATTATTTTCAGAAGAGATGACCCAAAGGCTTCAGCAGCTTATGCATACTGTTTTTCAAAGCAAAAAAAGCATCAGAAAAGAGTCTGGATTTATCCTTGATGGTGCAAAGATATTCCTGGATTCCAACATGGTACCCCTGCGAAATGAAAGGGGAGAGGTAATTTCCGTGCTCTGTATTGCAAGGGATATCACTGAAAATAAAAAAATTGAGCGCCATCTGATACACACGGAAAAACTTGCCTCAGTTGGCACTTTGGCAGCCGGGGTTGCCCATGAAATCAACAATCCCCTAGGGGTTATCCTGGGATTCTGCGATCTTATGCTGAGGAAAAAAGATAAAACATCCCAGGATTATAAAGACCTTAAAATAATTGAGCGCCAGGGCCTTCACTGCAAAGAGATTGTGGAAAATCTTCTGGGGTTTGTACGTACAGGAGAAGAAAACGGTCATAGACAGGCCGATCTGAATCAATGCCTTGAAGACACCATAAAGATCGCCAGGCACAGGTTTGAAAAAGAGGGAATTGCTCTGTCCCTGGAATTTTCAAATACAATCCCCCTTGTAAAAGGTCATTCCAGAAAGCTGCAGCAGGTTTTTCTCAATTTGATCAACAATGCTGCTGATGCCATGCCCAAAGGTGGAAAATTGACAATCCGGACATTTATGGACAATGATCTTCACATGGTTGCCGCACAATTCCAGGATGAAGGAGTCGCCATAGCAGACAAGGATATGGATTATATCTTTGAACCATTTTTTACAACCAAACCCGAGGGCAGGGGAACAGGCCTGGGGCTTTTTGTGAGTTACGGCATTATAACCGGTTTTGGCGGAATTATGGAGTGTGAGAGCCAAAAGCAAGCCAAGTCAGGTATTGGATCACGCGGAACCATTTTTACAGTCAAATTGATGGTAATATCATAAGGAGAAGGGATGAAAGGGCGTATTTTAATTGTTGACGATGAACAGGATATGCTGACATTGATGGAGAGGATTATTGAAGAAGACACCCATTACACAGTTGTTACAGAAACCAATCCTGAAAAGGCCCTTGAAATTTTCAAAAAAGAGGAGTTTGATCTGGTAATAACAGATCTTAAAATGCCTGGCATGTCCGGGATAACCCTGATGGAAAGAGTCAGGCAGATCCGTTCCGATGTCTCTGTCATCATCCTCACGGCATTTGCCAGCATAGAGACTGCCGTGGAAGCCACGCAAAAAGGGGCAAGCGATTATCTGACAAAGCCTTTCAGAAGAGAAAGGCTCCTGGTAACCCTTGACAAGGTCATGAAGTGGCAGGGGGTAATCAGAGAAAACAGGCAACTGCGCCAGGCCCTGGAAAAGGAGAATGATCTTTCCATCATCGGCTCGACCCCTGCCATGGCAAAAGTTTTCGACCGGATCAGACAGGCCGCGCCCACATCAGGAACAGTCCTTATAACCGGACCCACAGGGACGGGCAAAGAGCTTGTGGCCAGGGCGGTTCACCAGAACAGCAATAGAAGGTCAAAAAAACTGGTTATCATAAACTGCACTGCAATGCTTGAGAATATGATTGAAAGCGAATTGTTCGGGCATGTTAAGGGTGCTTTTACAGGTGCAATGACAGATAAGAAGGGACTGGTTGAAGCAGCAGACGGGGGCACTCTTTTCCTGGATGAAATAGGAGACTTGAAGCCAGGGCTTCAGGCCAGCCTTCTTCGACTGCTTCAGGAGGGAGAATACAGATCTGTGGGCAGTGTCATAACCAAAAAAGCGGATCTCAGGTTTATTGCAGCCACAAACAAAAATCTTGAGCAGGCCATCCTGGAAAATACATTCCGGGAGGATCTGTTTTACCGCCTCAATGTCATACGTCTGGAAATACCGCCCTTAAAGGACAGACCAGAAGATATTCCACTTCTCTGTTACCATTTCCTCAACAAATACTGCATAATGAACGGAAAACAGATTAAGGCCATTGCTCCGTCTGCCATGCAGGCTTTGACAGCAAGACAATTTCCCGGCAATGTACGGGAGCTTGAAAATATCATTGAACGGGGAATCATTTTTTGTGCCGGCGATACTCTCACCCTTTCCGACCTGGGTATTTCCAGTCCGGAAAAATTTCTTATGCCTGAATTGTCTCCCCGGTTAAACAGGGAAGATTCCCTGATGAATTTTAAAGATGCCAAAGAGGAAAATATCCAACTTTTTCACGAACACTATATCCGGGCACTATTAAGGGAAAATCAGGGGAATATCAGCAAGGCCGCTGAAACTGCCGGGATACAGAGACAATACCTCCACCGGCTCATGAAAGAGTCCCGTATTGAAGCTGATGAGTTCAGAATGCTGTCACCTGTGAAGTGACATCTCTTATTTACACCTGTCCACCACCAGATTTTACAGGCCGGCATCATTGGATGCCGGCCGATCTATTTTAAATAATTTAATATGTATAATCAGTATGTTATCAAATAACTTGGTTTTTTTTTTATTCTGGCACATTTATTGTTATTACTTTTTCTGTAAGGGAAGGTCGACACGGAAACAAACGGTCGAGATTATTAAATAAATTATAGAAAAAGGAGAAACAGAGTGGAAAAAGCCAAAGGAAAAATAACAGGATTTGAAGTGGCCCATGACCTGGAAAAAAACAAACAGACTATGGCCGAGCGGTTTATCCCGGAGTGGCGCCATATACGAGCAGCCCTGGGAGGCATTTTTGTTTTTTTCCTGGTTTTTCTGGCAGGTATGTGGCTTGCAGGAAACCCGTTTGAACCTACAGTAAGAATACAGTCTCCATGGGTCATTGCCAACGGGCTTCAGGGAAATCAGTGGACCATTGTATGGAGTGTGGTTTTTATTGCGGCATTTTTTGAATTCATGGATGCCTCGGCAGGCATGGGATTTGGAACAGCTTTAACGCCCCTACTTCTCGTGCTTGGATTTGATCCCAAGCAGATCGTACCGGTTATCATGATTCAGCAAGGCGTGGCAGGTCTTGTGGGAGCGTTTCTTCACCGGGAATTTGAAAACGTGGAGTGGAAATTTTCCCCCATGTCTGAATCTGTCAAACTCTGGATTATTATCGGGGTGACAGGATGTCTGGCCGTATCAGTATCCATCATCGGCATTTACAAGTTTTTCCCTGTGGATAAAATATATATCAAAATCTATGTGGCCATCCTTCTTTTAATGATGGGTTTTATCTCGCTTTTCAGCGCTCGAAAGGACAGACCTTACAAACCCATGAAAATGCTTGCTTATGCAACTCTGGCAGGGTTTAACAAAGGTGTAGGCGGCGGCGGATATGGTCCCGTGGTAACCTTGGGCGGTCTTCTTTCAGGCGTGCCAGTTAAAAGCATGCTTGCCGTAACAGCCATCTCTGAAGGAACGGTAAGCACCTTTGCTATTATTGTATGGCTGGCCCTTTTGACCAGCGGTGTTCAGATAGATTACCTGCTTTTGCCCTCCATGATGCTGGCTACCATGTTTTCTGCGGTTGCAGCACCTTATATGACCAGGGTATTCCCTGAAAAAGCATGGAAAGTAGTTGTGCCGGCCTACAGCCTTATACTGGCAGGCTATGTCTTCTACAAGGTACTTCCGGACATCCTCAAGAAACTGGCAGGCTGATACGGGTTTGAATGAATATAAATCCCTCCCTGGAAACAGGGAGGGAAAAACAATAGGGAGATATGTTATGAGCAAAGATTCAATGAACAATTATATCCGGAAACGAACCCAAAGCATGGGCTGGTCAATGGTTGTCATGGGGGCATCATTTTTACTGTATTATCTCGGGCTTTTCGGCAATGTGGAAGGACCCCTTGCACCGGAAACCCTGGGAAAATCCCTGGCAGACATAGGGGTTGAAAAAAATCATATGCTGAGTTTTTCCCTTTCTTTTTTCATCATTGCAATGACATGGAATCATATCTTCAATCTGGTGACCTATATTACCGGTTCCAGCACTGCTCCTGTCAAAAAGGGTGTGGTCAGCCACACAATATGGGTTGTGGCTCTGATGTTCTGTGCTATAATATGGTATTATTCATGACGATTAATTTTTGGCCTTGAATCTTGGTGATATCGATTGTCCACTATCAAGTCTGAAATGTGTGCAAATAATTTGTTCCGGGGAGGTACAGGGAATGCCTGACAGAACTTTTGCCATATCGGCAACACGAGATTTTCCCTACTATCGTAAGGTATGGAAAAAGGTGGTCGCAATTCTCATTGCCGCAGCCTTTCTTCCTCTTTTAGTAATTGGCGGAGGCATGTATGTTTACATGACCCGCACAATCAAACTCAAAACCATGGAGGCGCTCCAGTCTGAAGCTGTTTCCCATAAAAAAACCATTGATTCCTTCCTCATTGAACGCACACAGGATTTAAAATTCATCTCGGAAAATAACAGCCTTGAAAAAATGATATCCCCGGGAACCATTGAAAAGGTACTTTTCCTGCTCCAGAAGCAATTGCCCTGTTTCCAGGATCTTGGTATAATAGGGCAGGATGGAGACCACCTGGCCTATACAGGGCCCTACGACCTTGGCTCTAAAAATTACAGGGACACACTATGGTTCAAAGACGTGATGTCCCAGGGCATATATATCAGTGATGTTTTTTCAGGTTTCAGGAACGAGCCTCATTTTATCATGGCTGTGAAGTGCAATGAAGGTCAAAAGATCTGGATTTTGAGGGCTACTGTCATGTCTAGTCTGTTTGACGACATTGTCACCCAGGTGATGGGAAACAGGAAAGGGGATGCCTTTTTGATCAACAGCAAAGGAGAATTTCAGACAAATCCAAGACATGGCGGCAAACTCATGACAAAATCCCAGGTTATCCCCCCAGAAACCTTCAGAGGGGTGAGGGTTGAAGAAAAAGGGTCAAGTATTATTTTAACCACCTGGCTTGAGACCATTCCCTGGCTTTCCGTTGTGAGTGTTGACAAAGGAGAAATTTTTAAAGCCACAAGAAAAATTCAGATCATAAGCTTTATTATTTTTCTTCTGGCAGGATTTCTTATGGTTTTGGCAATCCTGTTTACCACGGACAGCCTGGTATCCATGCTGGAAGAAAAAAGAAAGAAAACCCACCGCCTGGACAGCAGATTGAGGAGAACTGCCTTTCTTGCTTCATCAATGAAATTGGCCAGGGGAATTTTCAGCGATCTTAACGATATCCTCTCCAATATTCATGTCACTGCAACACTGATGAAAGAGCAGACCGGGCTGGAAAATTTGAGTGAAACAGATATACTGGCAAAACAGATTTTTTCAGAATCCATAAGGGGGAAAAATCTTATAGACAGTTTTATCCGGTTTGCTGCACCAAAAGATCCAATTATTATGGATGTGGATATTCACATGATGCTGAACCGGATCATCGGGTTTTTAAAAACAGGTCTGATCGAAAAAAATATTCACCTTATTAATGATTTTCAGGAGGGACTGCCCTCTGTCAGAAGCGATGTTGCAGTACTGCGCCAGGTCTTTCTGAATCTTTTATTGAACGCTTCTGCAGTTGTCGGCACAAACGGCTCAATTCACGTGTCCACATCTGGCAGGGAAAATTTTATTATGGTTCTGATCTCAGACAGCGGACCTGGCCTGGGCAATTCAGATATGGAACAGATTTTTAACCTGCAGCATTTGACCAAACGGGGGGACTGGGGATTTGGCATGGCCATCAGCCGGTTCATCATGGAAAGAATAGGCGGGAAAATATCTGTGCGAAATGGGAAAAAACAGGGAGTGATATTTGAAGTTCAGGTACCTGAAGCATTTATTGGATCATATTCAGATTCAGAGCTTATGATTCTGGATTGATGATGCTGACCCGGGAAAATATCAAACAGGCCATTGATGCCATTGGCAGAAGGGAGCCTGAAATCGCCTATACCCTGCATACAATGCTGGGAAAGGGGAGCATTGACCTTTTGCCTGGATCAGAAACCCGGGATGAGAAAAAGCTGTATTTTCTTTTTGGTGACAAGAAAGCTTTTGTCAATAAGTTCCAGTTTTTTGCAAGCGGTACCCCATGCCTTGAGCAGGCCCTGCTGATTCAATATGGAGAACTGGCCCAGACAAGAGATCTGTTTCACAGAGATCCTCTGGCAAATCCTGGAATACATGCTTCAAAAACCGATATTGCCGGCCTCTCTTTGATGCTCGCCTATGAAATTGACCTGGCTGCAGAACTGCTGAAAAACCGCATAACCTCCATACTTCAAAAAAATATCCAGGCTGATGAAACTCCTCTGGTCAAGGCGATGAGACAAAGGCTTACAAGGCTTCTGGATTTAAGAAATTACAGCATGGGCCAGAGCGATTTCAAGGATTTGGAAGATGACCCCAGGATACTTTCCCAGGGGGTGGTGGATGATTATACAATGGCCTTTTTCATGCACTTTCCTTTTTCCCGGGAAAGCCTTATCCAGGCCGGCCGCCTCAACCTGGAATTTTTTCATATCCGTTTTCTGTTAAACTGCCTGATTTCCGGCACGGACAGAATGCTTTTTGCCTGCGTGGCAAAAGGAGAGATACAGGGGCTGATTTTTCTGGAAAGGATAAGAAAACTTTTTTACACAGGCCTTGAAGTGAAATATTTTGCCACCCGGGGCGGAGCCGCTTCCCCACTTGATCCCCGTCCTGTCAAAGGGGCAGGGACTTTTATAATGGCAGGGCTCTGGGTGCTGTGGAAAAGCAATTTTTCCGAGATAAATGAGATCGTTCTTGATTCGGAAATCGAACCTGAAAGGTTTTACACATCCATTGGATTCCATGCCAGAGGATTGTACAGATATGCACTCAAATCTCCTGAGGGCAGGCTTTTGAGTACTATTGCGGCAATTGCAGCATCATCCAAAAAGACCCACCCTTCCATCACAAGTCATTTGTGCAAAAGAGTTCCAGACAGGATAAGGCTTCTCAAGGGCAAAAAAACTATCAAAGGGCAGCACAGAAATGCCCTGACATTCATAAAAATATCGCTCCATCCCGCCAGTTCCGATCTTCTGGCAAGGACTGCTGTGGCCATGCTTCTGAAAAATAAAAGCCGTATTTCTGAAGGAGAAGTGCTGCTTACCCTTGCAAAAGCCTTTGGTAGAATTGAAACAGAGGCAGGTCAAAGGATACCTTTACTTCCTGTTGCAGTGGTAATCGATCCAAGATATAGAAATCATCTCATGGGGGTAACACACCTTGAAAATTACAAACGGATAAAAGCGGCGGAGGTAATACTATCGCACAAATGCCTGGATGGAAAATGGTTCAGGCTTGTACCCCGTTTTGCTGAAAAAAATGAACTGACATGGGTGCACACGCCTGCCTATGTTGAGAAAGTTGAAAAAACTGCCGGAAAAAGACTTTCTTCCTTTGAATTTGACACCCAAACCACAGAAGAGTCCTGGTCAACGGCCAGGCTTGCGGCAGGAGGTGTCTTCTCCCTGGTTGACGGGATAATGTCAGGCAGATCATCCCGGGGCTTTGCATTTATAAGGCCGCCGGGACACCATGCCGGACCAGCCAACGGCATGGGATTCTGTATTTTTAACAACATTGCCCTGGGCGCAAAGTATCTAAAACATAAATACAATGTTTCAAGGCTGATGATCATTGACATTGATGCCCACCACGGCAACGGCACGCAAAATATATTTTATGACACAGATGAAGTGCTTTTTGTCTCCATTCACGAGTCAGGTTCTTTTCCAGGAACAGGACGGGTTGAAGAAACAGGAAAAGGAAAGGGTGAAGGGTTTACAATCAATATCCCCCTGGAAAAGGGAAGCAGGGACAGGGACATTGGAAGGGCGATCTATTTTCTTGCAGGGCCCATTGCCCAGGAATACAAACCTGAAATAATTCTGGTTTCATTCGGCTTTGACCTTTATATCCATGACCGCCTGGCAGGCATGAATGTGACACCAGGCGGTTATGCCATTATAACCGCACTTCTCCTTGAGGTGGCTGCCCACGCTTCAGGAGGAAAGATAGCCTTTGTCCTGGAAGGGGGATACAGCTTAATGGGAATCCGGGAATGCGGCCTGGCCGTTATGAAAGAGATCTGCAATGTCTCGGGTATAAGTGTGGATAAAATAGACCGGGTCCGAAAAAGCGACCTCAGCCGTCTGTCAAACCTTAAAAAGGTTATTGAAATTCATAAAAAATACTGGAAGGTACTTGCCTAGGCCGGTCAAACTGTCATATGGCAATTTCCATGTCTGTCTCCTGTTAGATGACATTTAATACAACCCTCTTTTGCCTGATTTTGATACCATAAAATAAATAGTTTAATTACAAGAACTTATCCGCATATTTACTGTATGTAACCCTTTGGCACGCTTGTTGAAATACCATACATAAAAGTATTCAGGTATACAAAAAAACAGCACATACAGGAGTCTGCATGGAACAAAACCTTGAAAATAAGAACAGGACATATTATTCCCGTCTCTTTCGCAGGTTTGTTTTCCTTACCATGATCTGCTCTCTTGTTCCTCTGCTCTTTGCCGGATGGGCAATCAATATACATTATTCAGGATTTGCAAGGGAAAGGATACTTAAAACACTTCAGACCCGGGTGGAATACCACAAAAAAATTATAGAACTTTTTTTAAATGAAAACAAAACCAGACTTGACTTCATTGCCCGGACAAATTCCATTGAATTTCTGATAAAAGAGGGTAATCTCACTCATATTTTAAGCAATATCAACCGTGATTCCTGGGTTCTGACCGATATTGGAATCATTGATGAAAACGGGGATCATGCGGCTTATGTGGGGCCTTATGACCTTATAGACAAAAATTATTCCAATGCTTTCTGGTTCAGGGAAGTGATGGAAAAAGGAATCTATACCAGTGATATGTTTATGGGATTCAGGAAAGAACCCCATTTTATAATGGCTGTTACAAAGAGTGAAAAAGGGCGGCGCTGGATATTGAGAGCCACGGTTAACACAGACGGGTTTCGTTCCCTGGTGGAGAGTGTAAGGATCGGCAGGAGCGGGGATGTATACCTTCTCAATCGCAAGGGGATCTACCAGACAGGTCCTGGTTCCAATGGGGAGATTCTGACCCAGGCCTTAGAATTCAAAGGTGAAATTCATGATGATGTGAAATTCAGGTTTCTGGAAATAGTTGACAAAGGTTTGAAGGTTAAGAAAATTGTCTGCGAAACCTGGCTTAAAGATCCCAGGTGGCTTCTGGTGGTGAGGGTTGGTGAAAAAGAGTTTTTTGAAGATGTTTATCATGCCAACAGGGCAACCCTGGTATCACTCCATCTTAGCGCATTGATCATATTAATTGTCACAGCATTTGTAACCAATCACATGGTTCAGGTTATCAAAAAAAGAGACAGCGAACTTGAAGGAATGAATAACCAGCTAATGCAGGCAGGGAAGCTGGCATCCATAGGAGAACTTTCCGCAGGGGTTGCCCATGAGATAAACAATCCCCTTGCCATAATTATGACCGAACACCAGCTTCTATTAGATGCGGAAAAAAGAACCCCCATAACAGATCCGGGCCTGGGAGAGCAGTTTGCCGGATCATTGAGCCAGATCGGCACACAGGTTCGCCGGTGCGCGCATATTACAAAAAACCTCATGAAGTTCGCCCGGAGAACCAGGTCGGTCGTTGAAACAGTTAATATAAACCTGTTTTTAAGAGAGGTGATGGATCTCATGGAAAGGGAAGCCAAATCAGACGGCATAGCGTTCAAATCTGTTCTGGATGATACCCTTCCGCCCATTATGACTGATCCGTCGCAGCTTCAGCAGGTATGTTTAAATTTTATCAATAATGCAATAGATGCCCATGAAGAAAAAGGTTTAGGTACGATAACCCTGACAACCTGCCATTCCAGAGACAAAACCGGGATCTCCATTATGGTGGAGGATACGGGCAGTGGAATAAAAGATGAGGATATTGAAAAAATTTTTGATCCGTTTTTCACCACAAAAGCGCCAGGAAGGGGCACAGGGCTGGGACTTTCCATCTGTTACAGTATAGTAAAGCAACTGGGTGGCCATATTCAGGTTGAAAGCCACCTTGGAAAAGGAACTCGCTTTACCCTGACCTTTCCTTTTAAGCTACCAGAGGATCTTATGAATGACGGATAAGACAGATGATATATGGAAAAAAAAGAGTTTATAGAAACCATTAATACAGGAGGATAAATTATGATAGGAAGCAAAATTTTACTGGTGGATGACGAAGAAATATTTGCCGACAACATGGCCAAACTGCTTCAAAGCAGGCAGTACAGGGCTACCGCCGTTTACAGCGGAGAAAGTGCCATAATGGCGCTTGAAAACGAGAATTTTGATGTGGTTATCCTTGATCTGAAAATGCCGGGAATGAATGGCATTGCTACCTTAAAGGAGATCAAAAACCTGGGGCTTTTCACGGAAACACTTCTTCTTACCGGCCACGGTTCGATTGACGCTGCAGTTGAAGCAATCCGTCTGGGTGCATATGATTTTATCAACAAACCATGTGAAATTGATGATCTTGTTGAAAAAATCGAGGGTGCCTGGAGAAAAAAAGATGATGCCTGGAAAAAGGATATGGAAGAAAAACTTAAAAGAGTTATAGAATCCCCCTCGGATGCGTTTAAATTGTTTGATTGATCCGATTGTCATAAAAAGAGGGTTTAAAGCCGGCTGCCTTGTTAATTATGGTCAGCCGGCTTTCATTCCGCGAATATGGATCTGAATTGAGGACTAAATCTGTAGATATTTTTGGAGGAAAACCATGAAACAATTTCTGGTGAATTCTGTTGGTCGGCTGGATATGATATGCTGGATATTGGTTGTTGTATTTTTTTGTGGCAGTGCATTGATATTCGATGGTGACTTTAACAAATCTTTTATAGCGGCCGGCGGGATTGTGCTGGTCATGATTTTGATCGGATTGTCCATTGAGGTCATCATCGAGACCCTGAAGGATGTAAAGGGCCTTGGCACCATCTCAGGCTTTATCACCAACGGGCCCGAGCTGGTCTGCCTGATCGTCGGCCTGGCGGTGGGGGATGTGCTGTTTGCTGCCAGCACGCCCCTGGGATCAAATTTTATGAACCCGATCCTGTTAATAATTGCAGCACTGGTTACCCGGGTGTTTTTGAAAACACTCCAGACAAACTGGAAGTATAGTCTGACCTGTATTTTGCTTACGGCTGGCATGGCGGTTACTTTTTACGCCATCCCGCTTCAGCATCATATATACTGGGTGGTCACAGCACTTGTTGTGTCTGGCGTGCTGTTTATCAAGCGGCCGCCGGAAGAGGCGGAAGAGTCCATGGAGGAAGAGGTTATAGCAAAATGGAGTCTGTTGCCGGCCGTTGTCGTATTGATTGCTGCAGGGTATTTTCTTGACCCGGTGGTGAGCTTTGCCTCGGTGCAGAGTCATGCCCCAAAAGGGGTGATCGGATTTTTTGTTCTTGCCACGCTTTCAAGCTGGCCGGAATTCAAATGCTGCCTGGCACTTTTGAACCGCAAAAAATATCTGGCAGCTATCTTGAATATCACCGTTAGCAATATCACCAATATCTGGCTGGCCATTGCCGGTGTTGCAACATATTTTTTTATGACAGTTTCTTAAATATAAACCTGTTGCAAAGAAACATAAGAGGATTTTTTTGAAACTATTAGAAAAATTAAAAATAAAGGTAAAAAATCTTAAAAAAGAAATTATTGCGCTTTATTATGCATACCGGCATCCGAGAATGCCGGTATTACCCAAAATCATTATTTTGTTTACGATAGGATATGCTTTAAGTCCAATAGATCTTATCCCGGATTTTATTCCGATTTTAGGTTATCTGGATGATCTTTTAATTCTTCCTGTATTAATAACACTTTCAATTAAATTGATTCCACATGAAATTATGGAAGAATCAAGAAAAAAAGCTGAAAATCAACCCTTACAACTAAAGAAAAATTGGTTTTTTGCCATAGTGTTTGTATTAATATGGATAATAGTGTTGATAAGTATTGTTTTATACAGCCACTCTTTTTATACTAAAATTCAAATACCGTGATTCGGGAAATCCAAAAAATCAATCAAAACAATTTCAGCAAGATGTAAACTCCTGGACTGACCAATTTATTTACAATTGGTCAGTCCATTTTACAGTCTGTTTTTTTTGTTTTTTCAGTATGTTATTGTCTATTTTTTTTGACTTGCCAGTTGGCATGTATCTTGATAGTCAAGAGGAGAAGATAAAAAAAGAGGCAGTGTAAAAAGGAAAGAAAACAATGGAAGTATCTGTTGAAGATCGGAATGTATTTTATCATGTGTTGAGCAGAAAAATAACCACTTTGATACTGGTTGTTTCTTTTTTCCCCATGCTATTGACCACAGGTATTCTTGTTTATAGATTCAACCTGACCTATACGGAAAAAATTGAGGCCCATATTTCAGAGCTGGTTCAAAAACATACTCAGAATATTGATAGTTTTTTAGCCGAAAAATTAGGAAATATCCGGTATATGGCCCGGCATTTTGAAAACAGCCAGCAGGCCCCGGATATATTCCTGCAAAAAAATCTGGCATTATTGAAAACAGAGTATGGAGATGTATTTACTGATCTGGGGATGGTTAATGAAAACGGAATCCAGTTTGAGTATGAAGGTCCGTTCAGGCTTAAAAATGCTGATTACTCAGGAGCTGAATGGTTTTTAAAAGCAATGGGCAAACCTTTTTATATCAGTGATGTGTTTGCAGGGTTAAGAGGGCATCCCCATTTTATTATTGCGGTCAAAATTAAATCCAATGGATCTTATTATATTTTGCGGTCAACCATTAATTTTGGTGCCTTTAATTCCCTGGTGGAGAATATCCAGATCGGAAAAACCGGTTACGCCTTTCTTGTGAACAGTAAAGGTCAATTGCAGACTCAAACCAAGGTGGGAATCGAACAGGCAGGTATTATATCAATTCCAGATAATAATCGCCTGAAAAACAGCAAAACTGTTTTTACAAAAAAAGAAGATGCCTCGGGGAAAAAATATTTATGTGTGACATCCATGCTGAAGAATATTGACTGGATAATGGTATTTCGCCAGGATTTAAAGGATGCTTTCCATGATTTATGGAAAACACAACTGCTTACCCTGGCCATGTTTGTACTTGGATGTGTTGCCATTCTTGCGGTTGCTTTTGTCCTTCCCCGCAATATTGTAAAGCTTATTGCAAGATCTGACGAAAAAAGCGAAGTCATGAACAAACAGGTGGTGGAAAGCGGGAAACTTGCCACCATTGGTGAACTTGCCGCAGGCATTGCCCATGAAATAAACAACCCCGTTGCCATCATGGTAGAAGAGGCAGGCTGGATAGAGGATCTTTTTGAAGAAGAGGATCTAACTCAATTAAAAAATGTTGAAGAGATCACCCGGGCGCTGCGCCAGATAAATAGCCAGGGCAAAAGATGCAAAGAGATCACCCATAAACTGCTGAGTTTTGCCAGAAAAACAGATTCTACTATCAATGATGTTCAGATCAATGATGCTATAAAGGAAATTGTTTCTCTTACAGCCCAGATGGCCAGGTATAATAATGTTATCATTGAAACAAAACTCAGTGAAGGTATTCCCTATATCCGGATATCTCCTTCAGAACTCCAGCAGGTGATTCTTAATTTCTTTAACAATGCCATTGATGCCATGGAAAAAACCGGGGGAACCATTAAGGTCGAAACCAAAGTCAGCCAGATTGAAAAAAATCATGTGGTGGTTTCCATTGAAGATAACGGACCTGGAATTCCTAAAGATAATCTTAACAGGATATTTGATCCGTTTTTTACAACAAAGGCAGTTGGAAAAGGTACGGGGCTTGGGCTTTCCATATGTTATGGAATTATCCAGAAAATGGGTGGGAAAATCGATGTCCACAGTCATGTGGGAGTCGGAACCAAATTCAGGATATGGATACCGTTTCAGGACAATATAATTGAAAATAAAGATGATAGAAAAGAATTAGAAAAACAAGGAGAATAAAAATGATTAAATTATTGCTTGTTGACGATGAAAAACCGTTTCTGGATACCATTACCAAACGTCTTGAGAAAAGAGAGTTGAATGTGTCTGCCGTTTACAGCGGACAGGAAGCATTAAAGGAACTTGAGAACAATAAATCCATTGAGGTGATTATCCTTGATGTAAAAATGCCGGGTATGGATGGTATTGAAACCCTGGGGGAAATCAAAAAAAGATTTCCCCTTGTGGAGGTGATCATGCTGACCGGTCATGCCACAGTAGAAACAGCAATTGACGGGATGAAAGTGGGCGCTTTTGATTATCTTATGAAACCATGTGACATAGATGTATTGGTAACCAAGGTCGAGGAGGCTGCGGCAAAGAAAAGAAAACATGATGAAAAAATCATGGAAGCCCGGATGAAAGAGATTACAGGCCGGATGGTTTAAGAAAAAGAGGATGTCATGATGCGGAATAGTAAAGGTGAAAATATCATCAAAGTACTGCTTGTTGATGATGAAAAAGGATATTTAAATGTCCTGTCCAACAGGCTGTCAAAGCGATCCATAAAAGCAACAAAGGCTTTCTCCGGTACTGAGGCCATACAGATTCTGCGCAAAAAAGACTTTGACGTGGTGGTACTGGACTTAAAAATGGAAGATATGAATGGCATTGAAGTTTTAAAAATAATGCAAAAAATGGCACCTGAATTACCTGTGATTTTTTTGACAGGGCATGGTTCCCAGGAAGCTGCTATGGAAGGGATTGCACTTGGTGCATTTGATTATTTGACCAAACCCTGTGAACTTGTGGAGTTAATAGATAAAATTCATGAAGCTCACAGACATCAACAAAACTCATCAAAGGAATCTCTTTCTGAATAAACCAAAATACAGATTAGAATTGAGCTGTTAAGGAGAAGATATGTTCTATAAAACAAATGGATTTAAACTCTGTGCTGCTTTGTTAGTAGGGGTTGTGATTTTTCTTTTGCCAAGGCCGGAAGGAACACAATTCAAAATTACAGGTGATACAGGAAAAATCCTTGTGCAGAATGTGGATGAACATTTTACTGTTGTTCCAGAAGGAAAAATAAAAACAGAATCATATATTTTAAAGGCAAAGTCCCCGGGGTCACTTGAAGCCAGTGTGAAATTTTTAGCTCAAAAAGCAAAAAATTTAAACCTGGAAAAGGTTTCTGTGGATTATGTTGACGGGCTTTCACCAAAGGCAAAACGATTTCTGGCCATTCTTGCGGTCCTGGTCATATTATTTGTAATTGAGCCCATTCCTTTGGAAATAACCGCGGTCTTAATCGGGGTTTCCCTGGTTATCATGCAGATCACGGATGTGAAAAATGCCTGGGCCCCTTATATGCATCCCGTGGTCATTTTTATCATGTGCTGTCTTATTTTTGCCATCTCCCTTGACAAGGCCGGCATAACAAAGCGGCTGGGATATTATATTATCAAAAAAGCCGGCAACAGCGTTACCCGGTTTACCTTTATCATTGCAGTGGGTCTTGGCCTTGCCTCATCATTCATGCATGATGCTGCTGCCTGTGCCATCGGCATTGTGACCATGCTGCCCCTGATGCGGGCCGCGGGCATTGAACCCCATACCAACACTGCCAAATTCATGATGCTCTCCCTGCCTTTTGCCTGCTCCAGCGGCGGCATGGGTTCTCTTATCGGCGGGGGACGTTGTATGGTTTCAGCAGCTTTTTTAAAAGAGTTTACAGGGATTGAGATCACCTTTTTTGACTGGATATTATACGCCATGCCCGCAGCTATCCTTACTGTTCCCATTGCTGTATTGATTGTATACATGGTGTACAGACCGGACCCAAACATCAAGCTGCCTGAATTTGATGAAGAATTAGGGCCCATGACAAGCCTTGAGAAAAAGACTCTGGCTATTATTGGCTTTTCCTTTGTACTCTGGCTGACCAAGGGGCTTCATGGCATTGATTATTCTGTCACGGGTATGCTGGGGGTGGCAGCCCTGGTATTGTTCAAAGTGTTAAGGTGGAGAGATATTAATGACAACCTGGAATGGGGAACCGCCCTGTTCATATTTGGCGGTGGAATTTCTCTGGGTCTTGCCATGGGGTATTCTGGTGCGGCAGACTATTTTGCCAATCTGTTCTTTCCTCTGATCCAGGGAAAAGGCTGGCTGGTTCTTTTTATCGGCGTGGGTGTTTTCGGAGCTTTGGTAACAAATGCCATGGCCAATGTTGCAGCCGCAGCCCTGATTCTTCCCATTGTTATCCCCATGGCGCAACTTGAAGGGGTTAACCCGGTGATCCTGGCGCTTTGTCTGGGAATGGCAACCTCCTTTGCCATGCTCCTTGTCATAGGCTGTCCTCCCAATGCCATTGCATACAGCTACCGGTATTTTAAATCATCAGACTTGACAAAGGTGGGGTTGGTGGCAACGCCGATTTTGTTGACGGTATTAGTGGTTGTTGCAGCGGTATGGTGGAAGATCCTGGGTTTAATTTAAGGGAAATATCTGCATGAACAAACTCCATGATGATAAGGTACGCCTTCTTCTGGTGGATGATGAAGAAGGGTTCAGAACGGCAATCGCCCGGCGGCTGGGGAAAAGGGGATTTGTCCCGAAACAGGCTTCAACCGGAGAAGAATGTCTGGAAATTCTTGGTCGAGACCCTGTCGATGTGGTGGTTCTGGATATTAAAATGCCCGGGATCAGCGGAATTGATACATTAAAAATTATTAAACAGGAGTATAATAAAACTCAGGTAATCCTTTTAACCGGCAATGTTACAGTTTCTGACGGCATCGAAGGCATAAAATTAGGTGCCTTTGATTATTTGACAAAACCGATTGAAATTGATCACCTGGCAAATAAAATCAAGCAGGCCTTTGAAATGATCCGGCTGGAAGAAGAAAAACAAAAAGAGCTTGAATACCGGGACAAGCTGGAAAAAAAAATGATTGAGACGGAACGACTTGCGTCTATTGGCACCATGTCCACCGGCATTGCTCATGAAATCAACAATCCTCTGGCCATCATCAACGAATCTGCCGGGTTTATGAAATATATTCTGAGCACACCTGAAATGTTGAAGTGTAATAGAAGGGATGCCCTGATGATGGGGATAGAAAAAATTGAAAACAGCATAAAAAGAGCCAGTAAAATTACACACCAGCTTCTGGGCCATGTAAAAAAACCAGAAACTCAATTTTCAGAAGTTAACCTGAAGGCACTTCTGTATGAAACAATGGGATTGCTGAAAAGAGAAATAAAAGATAAACAGATAAATATTATATGGGAAATCGACCCGAAAAAAAATATAGTCTGGAGTGATCCTTATCAGCTTTCCCAGGTGTTGATGAACCTTTTGAGCAATGCGGTTCATGCGGTGAGTGAAAACGGTTCCATTACTCTTTTCACCCGTGAAATAAATGAGGATATCATTCTTGAAATTAAAGACGATGGGATTGGAATACCCAAAGAAAATCTGGGGAAGATATTTGATCCGTTTTTCACCACCAAATCCTTTGATGAAGGAACGGGCTTAGGATTGTTTGTGGTTCATAAAATTATTGCAAATCTTCATGGTAAAATTGATGTCTCAAGCACGGTGGGCGAAGGGACCAGCTTTTGCATCAGACTACCAAAATACAATGAATTGAAAAGATAATGCCCAACCTTGATAATCTATTATTATAAAGAAAGGAGTAACTTTCCATGATAAAAATACCTGCCAGAGTCCTGATCGTGGACGATGAAAAAGATTTTGTTGAAATGTTTTCACTGCGGCTGGAGGCCCAGGGGGAAAAAGTGTCCACAGCCCATAGCGGCAAGGAAGCATTAACTTTACTGGCACAGACAATTATTGATGTGGTCATTCTGGATATCAGGATGCCTGGAATGGATGGAATTGACACACTAAAACAGATAAAAACTCTTTTTCCCATTGTTGAAGTTATCCTGCTCACGGGTCACGGGTCTACTGAAACTGCTGTGGAGGGAATGAAACTGGGTGCCTTTGATTATTTAATGAAACCAGCTGATTTTGAAGATATTAAAATCAAGCTTGAAAACGCCAGAAAGAGAAAAGATGAACAAGAAGAACGAATCCGCCAGGCTGAAGTCAGGTTGCTTTTAAGAAGAAGCGGAGATTATTAAAAATTAGATATTTATAAATTAAAGGAAGGTATAAATGAAATCAATTCTGGTAAAGGATTTAATGGTTCCGCTTTCAGAGTATGCCACGGTGGATGAGGATGCCACATTGTCCGAGGCATTGGATGTGCTTGAAAAGGCTCAGGAGCAATTTGATAAAACCAGATACCGGCATCGGGCGATTCTGGTGTGCGAAAAGAAGACTGGCAAGGTTATCGGTAAAATCAGTCAACTGGATGTGATACGATCCTTGGAACCCAAATACGACTTGTTTATGGAAGAAAAGGCATTTCCCCAGACCGGAATGTCCCATTTTGGTTTTTCCCCGAAATTCATGAAAAATATTCTGGATCAATACCAATTATGGTATGAGCCATTACACGATATCTGCGGCAAGGCAGGAAAACAAAACGTAAAAGATGTCATGCACAAGCCAACGGCAGGGGAGTATGTTAAAGAAGATGCAAATTTAGGAGAGGCTGTTCATCAGCTCATCATGGGGCATCATCAGTCTCTTTTAGTGACAAAAAAGGAAGATATTGTGGGAATTTTAAGATTGACTGATGTTTTTAAAGAGATTTGTATTGATAGAAGAAAAGCCAACCAACCATCAGCAGGTCAAAAATAACAGGCACCTTTAGATGATGGAAAAATTTACAATTCATCTGAGTCTTAAAAACAAGGTATACCTTGTCAATGCCATTCTTTTGTGCATCACTGTGATCGGGGCCGTACTCATGGTGTGGTATACCTATAAGACGGAAAGAATATTCAAGGATATTATTGATAAAAATATTGTTATTTATCAATCAGCCGAGGCCTTGAGCACATCCCTTGTCAACCAGAAAGGATTTGTGTCCTATTATCTTCTGGACGGCGATCCTTCCTGGATTGAAGAGTTCAATAGATACAGGCAGCTTTTTGATAAACATCTTATAATGGTAAAGTCCCTTGTGCAGGAACAATGGGAACAAAAAGCCGTGGGTCAGATTGAATCCAGATATAAGGATTATGTTATAACCAAAAATAAACTTATTGATCTTTATAAATCAGGTGAATATGATCAAGGTGCCACCCTTCATAAGGATGTAAGACAGGATTTTTCCAGAATTTTAGAATTGTGTGAACAATTTAAATCCTTTCATAAAAACAAAATTTCCGATGCTATTAAAATAAGCCAGGTAGAATCCAATCAGCTAAGATATATTGCTCTTCTGGCAATTATTACCGTTGTTGTCTTAAGCCTCTTAATAAATTATATTTTTGCCCGCCATATATTAGGACCCATTCGAAAGCTGGCAGAAGAGGCAGACACGCTTGGTGGGCATAACTCCTCATCAAATGAAGTGTCTGCATTAAAGAAAAGTGTTTATGGCTTGATTGAAAATGCAGAGCATGAGCATCAGGAATTGAAGCAAACCAGGGAAACCCTTATGCTGTCTGAAAAAATGGCTTTATTGGGCAAGCTGGCTGCCGGAACAGCGCACAGTATCAGAAATCCGTTGACTTCTGTAAAAATGCGACTTTTTTCATTGAACCGGTCCTGTAATTTTACAAAGCTTCAAAGTGAAGATTTCAATGTTATTTCCGACGAAATAAAGCAGATAAATAAAATTGTTGAAAATTTTCTGGAATTTTCCCGCCCGCCTAAACTTACGATGAAAAAAATGAGTCCGTCCACTGTTGTGGACAGCGCTTTGCATCTTCTGGAACAGCGGTTGAAATCCTATCATGTGACCACACGGGTGATTCGGCATCATCCCCTCAGCGATACTTTAATAGATCCTGAACAACTAAAGGAGGTCATCGTTAATATCATTGTTAATGCCTGTGAAGCAATGGATAAGAGCGGACTTATCATTATCCATGAAGAAGAAAATTATGTGGAACCGTTAAAAAAAGTAAATGTGATCCGGATAATAGATGATGGTGCAGGAATTCCTCAAGAAATCAAAGAACAGATATTCAATCCTTTTTTTACCACCAAAGATGAGGGAACAGGCCTTGGTTTGAGTATTGCTTTTAATATTATAAATGAACATGGGGGATGGTTGGATGTGTCCAGTGAACAAGGCCAGGGCGCATCCTTTGTTATTACGCTTCCTATAAAGGACTCCTAATATGCATACAATTCTGGTAATTGATGATGATGATCAGTTAAGAATCAGTTTCTGCAAGCTTTTAAGAGAAGAAAAATATTCAGTGATCAGTGCTGCTTCCGGTGAAGCCGGGATTGATATTGTTGAACAGAATCCCCTGGATCTGGTTATTCTGGATATGCGGTTGCCCGGAATAAACGGAATGGAAACTTTTAAACGCATCAAGAAAATTGATTCAAAACTGCCGGTGATCATTGTCACGGCTTATGGAACAACACAGATTGCCATAGAAGCCACCAAAATGGGGGCTTATGATTATGTCCTCAAACCATTTGATGTGCCGGAGATGCTGAATTTGATCGAACAGGCCATCGAGGCGGGATATTTTATGCGATCGCCGGTTAAAGTGGATGCATCCCCTGATAAACAGTCCGGAGATGCCATTATCGGTCAAAGCAGGCTCATGCAGAATGTTTATAAATCCATCGGCAGGGTTTCTCAAACCGATGCAAGCGTTTTAATCCTGGGTGAATCCGGGACGGGAAAAGAATTGGTGGCAAGGGCAATTTATCAGAATGGTATTCGTTCGGACAAGGCTTTTTTGATCATTAATTGCGTGGCCATACCTGAAAATCTTCTGGAGAGTGAATTGTTTGGTTATGAAAAGGGTGCATTCACTGGCGCTTCCCAGCGCCATATCGGGAAAGTTGAACAGGCAAATGGCGGCACCGTGTTTCTGGATGAAATTGGGGACATGCCCTTGAATATACAGGCCAAAATTTTAAGATTGCTCCAGGAAAAAAATATTGAAAGACTGGGAGGTGAAGACGTCATTCCAGTGGATGTCAGGATTATTGCGGCCACCAATAAAAATCTGGAGCAGGCGATAGAAGAAGAAAAATTCCGGGAAGATTTATATTTCCGTTTAAAAGTGGTTACCCTGGAGCTTCCCCCATTGAGAGACCGGAGAGACGATATCAATAGTTTGATATCTTATCATATGGTTAAATTTTCCAATGAATTAAAGATTGATAATCCCGGGATTCAAAAAGACGCTTTAAATCTTCTAAATCAGTATGACTGGCCGGGAAATGTAAGAGAGCTGTCCAACCTGATGCACAAAGTTCTTATTTTTAACAGAGGTGCCCCAATTTCTACTACAGACCTGGAACAGGTAATAAATAAAAAAGAAAAAAGTAAATCGTTGGAAGATATCGAATTAAATGATATCAAAGCGTGGGTCAGGCAATTATTATCCAATAAAACGGAAAATTATAAATTTGATGACTTCATCGACATTGTTTCAGGTATTGTGATTTCCGAAGCTTTGAAAATAACCAATGGCAACCGCTCCCAGGCTGCCAAACTGTTAAGTGTGTCAAGACCCACACTTCATGCCAAAATTGATAAATATAATATTACGCTCAAAATTGAAATATCAGATTAGCATGATATGCAAGGCTTTTGTTCTCAATTTACAATTAATGAATAATAAAGAGCGCAACAATGATTGTACTGGATAAAGTCACCAAAAAGTTTGGCAGTTTAACGGCTGTTGATCAAGTTTCCTGCCAGGTAAAAAAAGGTGAGTATTTTGCCTTGCTTGGGCCAAATGGAGCGGGAAAAACAACTATTATCCGGATGTTAATGGGATTTATTCAGCCGACTTCTGGCTGCATAACGATAAATGGAATTCCTGCTTATGAAACCCGGGCAAGAAAAAAGATTGGATACATTGCAGAGCAAAACACGATTCCTCTATATCTTTCAGGCTTTGAATATCTGTTTCGTCATGCTGCTTTAATTGGGCTTTCCCATAAAGAGGCGCGAAATGAAATTGAAAGAGTGATCCAAATTGTTTCCATGTCAGGTAAAGAAAAGAAAAAAAGCCATGGCTATTCCAAGGGAATGCGGCAACGTATGGGGCTTGCTGCTGCAATAATGGGGCAACCTGAACTGCTGGTATTGGATGAACCGGTTTCCGGCCTTGATCCCATTGGTATCAGACAAGTAAGAACGATTTTAGAGGACCTTAGAAAATGCGGGATGACCGTTATATTAAATTCCCACCTGCTTTCAGAAGTTGAAAAAACCTGTGATACTGTAGCAATTATGCACCAGGGCAGAATAGTTGTGAAGGGTTCCATTGATTCCATAGTGACTCAGGAAGAAACCCTGGAAGATGTTTTTGTTAAATATGTTACAAAAGAATAAACGCGGATAGCATCACAAAATATGAAACCATTTATTAAAATTGCGCAATATACAATTGTGGATCAGATGCGGCATAAAAGTTTTTATGTTCTTCTTGCTATCTGCCTGGGATTCATTTTTTTAATACGCGGGTGCTATTCTGGAAATTATATGATCAATGGTAAGCAGGTTGATAATATTGCCAGTGCCTGGATTGCCTCAAGGATTGTTTTCCAGGTCATCGTTATGGGAATGCTTTTAATGGTTTCCATGATATCCATGAAAATTTTCACCAGGGACCAAAAAGATGGTTCTGTTCATATGTTTCTTTCAAGACCTGTTAATCGCTGGGAATATGTACTGGGTCGAATAGTCGGAATCTGGTTGTTTGCTTCATGTTTTATGTTGCTGCTGCATTTGGCAATATTTTTAATTGTCTGGTTCAATACCAGTGAAATGATTTTAGGATATCTTTTAGCCTCACTTGTTTGTTCTGTAAATCTTCTTTTTATGATTTCAGCAGTCTGTCTGTTTTCGTTGTTTATGCCGGATTTTATCAGCGCAATGTTTGCCATTGGATTGGTGTGCTTGGGATTTATCTCAGATGGGGGCTTCAAACTATTAAGTTTTGACATTGTTAAAGCATTCGCGCCTTCTATAGCAAATATTGATCCGTCTTTGTGGCGTATTTTTTTCCCAAAACTTTTTATGGTGCAGGTATATGGAGATTCAATAATCTGTCAGAAAATTTTTATGGGTATTGGGCCGATACATCCATTCTTAAACGTGTTTATTTTTATTGTTTTGTTAGTAATGATAACCTTGTTTGTTTTTAGGAAAAAAGAGATATAGCCCATTAATAAAGCAGCTGATTGCTATGAAAAGGCAGTGTTCGAGACCGATAACATAAAATGGCCGCATCTGGTTATCGAGAGCAGAGAAAAAGAACGGTTTATCCGTATCTTATCATTCCAATCGGCTGTTCCCCAAACTGTGATGTACTTTAAAAAAATATCATTGTCTATTAAAAAACAGTTATTTCTATCCTTGACAGCAACATTTTAATTCACTACAAGAATACTATGAAATTATAGTTGCACCAATATACTGTATCCATTCTGATCTTGTTAAAGCTACGCCATAATAGAAAATCATAACCTCACACCTTGTGGTTAGCAATTTCATCCAGTTATTTCTCTTTCAAGCAGATTTTAAACATCCCTCAATGATTCGTGACTGTGCTATGGGGATACCTGTGAAGTATCGAAGATCAAGTACTGTTAGCTTTTTAAGGGCTATGTTCATTTGTTATTATAACAAATGAACTTTTGGCAAAGTGATAGAATTAAAATATGGAGGAAAAATGAAATGAAGAGACTTCTAAAATTGTGCCTATTTCACTCCTGGCAGGATAATAAAAACTCTGTCAGGAGAACAATGGAACAATCCAAGAACGGATTAGCTTAATCAATCTAAAAATCTTTAAAAAAAGGAGAAAAAAATGGAACAGGTATTACCCATTGAAGAATTGGCAGCACAAAGATTAAATATAATGGTTTATTCATACTCCTTATTTGCAAAAAATCTCATGGAAGAAGGTTTGGATTTGGATAAGGTCAAAAAAGCCAGTGATAAAACCTGGGCTATGTTGGGACAACAAACTGCTGAACAATTAAAACCTTTGTTTGGAGAAAATGTGAATATTGAGACACTTCAGCAATCTGGAGCGATGGCAACGAGCGTGCATGGAATGGAAATGAGTGAAGAAATATCAGGAAATACTATTAAGTCTAAATATACCAAATGTCCTTGGCAAGAAGCCAACCTTGCTCTCAATATGCCTAATGACTGGAGAATGTGCACAAGCGGTCATTCTGCTTTCACAGAAACCATGTATAAAGGATTAGTCCCTAATGCAGAGTACAAACTGACAGAAAATATGCCATCAGGAGACCAAATTTGTGCGGGAACAACAACCATATGATTTTTATACAATGATTTTTTTCCAAAACACATAATACACAAATCAAAGGGAGGAGACATTATGCCGATTCTTTGCATCGAAAGCCAGTACCCACCTCACAAAAACAAGGAAGTGCTGGAGACTTGGTTAGGAGCCATTCAGAAATATCCACGGCCAGAAGGGCTTTTTACCACTCTGGTTGATACAGCGATCAGTGCTGATAAAAAAGGGTTGAAAGTTTTTTCTGCGTATTTGATCAATCCTGGTAAATATGAAGAAGCAGCAACCTATTTCCGAAAATTTATGACCTCATTTTTTGAAGTGGAAGGCTACACTTATGAATTTAGCAATTGGTCAACAATTGAGGAGGCTATGGAATCGATAGAGGTTCCGATGCCCGATCGTTAATTTTCAAACAAAAGAATATTTAAGAGCAGGGCCGGAAAAGGTCCTGCTTTTTTTATCTCCCTATCAACACCGCAAATATTTTGATGAAAACAGCTTAAGAGAAGATTTGTCAGCCATAGAATCAATTTTTAAAACCCTGCCTAAGTCATTGAAATAGCAGTCTTTTCTGTCTCAAATCAAATTGTGAACCAAAAATCCAAGACATTTTTCATGATTATTCTTTTACAATCAAATCACAAATAAGTTTAAAAACGTCTGAAAGTCTTAATATACCAACAACCTTGTCTTGTCTAATCACAAGCAAAGACTGGTGGTGGCCCAGGATAAACTGGTGTATAGCCTCTGGTACGGGAAGGTCTTCACTGACGTATTCGCCTTCTTGGGGGGAATACATTATTTCCTTTACTTGCCTATGTTTTGCCTTTTTGACAAGGGATTCACAACTTTCATCCCAGAGATTGTAATTTTCAACCAGAGAATGAAGGAAATCATTACTAAGCCCAAATCTGGATAAGCCTATCTTGGCAAGGTGATCCGCGTGTCCAAACTGGCTGTACTTGGGTTCAAGTGCTCTTAAAACATCCAAAGCACTGACTTTTCCTGTAATATTCCCGGTTTCGTCATAAACAAGAACCGCCCGGTGTTTGTAGGTGTCGGTGGGTAATGTTTTTTGCGAATGATAAAGGGTTTTGATGGCCTTTTCAAGGGTGTCATTTTCATTTACCGTGGCATATTCAGATAAAGGAATCATAACTTCTTTAACTTTTTTTGTATTCATCTTTTTTCCTTTATTTTATCAGTATTGGCATCCCCATAAGCGGCCAGATAAAATATACAGCAATTGCAACGACTATCATTAAGAGAATACTGGCTGGAATGCCATATTTGAAGAATTCACCCGTTGTAAACTGCCCGGAATCATAGGCAATGGCATTGGGAGCAGCTCCAACCAGAAGCAGAAATGGCATGCCCGCAGTAACCAGGGCGGCAAAAAGAATGACTTCCGGTGCCACGCCAAGATATGGTGCGATAACAAGGGCAACGGGCAGGGAAATGGCAATGGCTGCAACATTCATGATAAAGTTGGTCATGATCATGACAAAAAAAGCAATGCTCATGACAAAAACAAACCAGTTTGATTCCTTGAACATGCTAAGCCAATTGATGGCAAGCCATTCAGCTGCGCCGGTTTCCCATAGGCAGAACCCGATGCTCATGGCTCCGCCAAACAGCAGGATAATATTCCAGGGGACTGTTTCAAGGTCGCTTATGTCAAGGATGCGTAAAACAAAAAAGAGTATGGTTGAAATAAGAATAATGGCGGTTTTATCTATTGGTTTTAAAAAGGGAACATAAGGCCTTAAAGCCATCACCAGTATACAGCTGAAAATAATAACAAAAGCAATGATTTCATTTTTAGTGATTTTCCCCATTGCCTGACTCAATGTTTTTGCCTTCTCCCTTAGACCGGGAACGGTTTTTTTCTCAGGTTTAAGAAAAACCATAAAAAATCCCCATAAAATGAACACCATGCCCCATCCAATGGGGAACATATAGTAGGCTAATTCAAAAAAGGAGATATCTCTTCCGATTATATCCTTGTAAAAACCGATGGCAACCGCTCCTCTTGCTGCACCAAGCAGTGTGATAATGCTTCCTGCGCCGGCAACAAATGCCATCCCAATGAATAATCCTTTTCCAAAATTTGTGGGTTTATCATCATCTGCATACATTTGGTATATGGTTACCAGAAGCGGATACATGGTTGCGGCTACAGCAGTGTGGGCCATGATATGGGTCAGGGCTGCCGTTACCACAAAACACCCCAGGTAAATCATGCTGGTTTTTTCTCCCACAATGATGAGCATCCTGTAGGCAAGACGCCTTGTAAGGCCGGTTTTTGTAAAAACCATGCCAATGACCAGAGATGCAAAAATAAACAGCACGGAAGGTGTCATAAAATCCTTAAATGCTGAGTTTGCAGACCGGATCAAGAACAGAACCTGTAATACACCAATGGTCAGACTTGTGATCCCAATGGGGACTACTTCGAACACCCACCAGGTGCCGCCAAGGAGAAAAACTGCCAGAGCTCCCTTTGCTTCTTTACTCAATACAAAATGTTTTCCTGTGGGATCAATGGCATCGGGCCATGCCGGGGAAAAATTGACAATAAAAAAGAGTGCAAGACCAATTAATAAAAAAAGTATTCGCTTCCAGTCAATAGTTTTATCCTGTAGGGTTATAGATTGTGTTGTCATGTTACAATAGTCTCCTGGAATTACCAACCACGGGTTTTTAATATGTTATCAATTTCTGCCTGGCGGATACGTTCATCATGTTCATGTTTTAAGGTATTGGCCTTGGCAATTTTTTCAATAAGGAGTTCAGTATCTGTTGGTTTCATAAGAAAGTCGAATGCACCCAGTTTCATCCCCTGAATGGCATTTTCAACTGTGGCTTCGCCGGTCAGTAAAAGTACCGGGGTAAGGGGTTTGATTTTTTTTATCTCTTTTAAGGCATCAATTCCAGTAATTTCAGGCATCAGAATATCAAGGATGATGACGTCAAAATCGATTTTTTCAGCCATGGCAATGGCACTTTCTCCTGAATATACTGTGGTGACTGAAAGATCTCTTAATTCCAGCCGTTGGGCTAAGGTTTCGATAAATTCTTCTTCATCATCAGCTAACAATACTTTTATTTTCATTTTATTCTCCTGTTTTAATTTGAGAAAAGTCCTTAAAAACCTTCATCACCTAATGAGCGGTTTGATTCCGTCTGGATGCTATTTTTTCATAAGCTCTTTTCATGGTATCAGTAATTATATCTATATCAGCCGGTTTCTGCAGATATGCGAACGCACCCATATCCATGCAGGTTTTTTTGTCTTTTTCAGTACCGTGACCGGTTAAAATAATTACTTCAATATCTGGTTTTGTCTGTTTAATTTTTTTCAAAACTTCAAACCCGTCAATGCCGGGCATTTTTAAATCCAGAACCATTACTTCTGTTTCTTCCTGGTCGGTAAAATCCAGTGCTTCCTGACCATTGTAAGCTATTTCACTTGTGAACTGGCGCATTTTCAGCCGTTCAGACAATGTCTGGACAAATTCTTTCTCGTCATCCACCAGTAGAATTCTTAAAGGGGTTTCAAATTCATAATTTCGGATAATATTCCCTTTATAATAGTTTTTTCCGATTTTTGTTTCCACGGATTTGACCCCGGGGATTTTTTGTACGACGGTCACAATCTTTTGCTGAAGCCTTGCCAGCATCATTACCTTTTTGTCGATGGTAACGATCACATTGCCCCCATCAATTCTGGTCAGTAAACCCTGTCCGATTTCACTCAATGCCAGGTCAACCTCTGAAATAAGTTTGAAATCTAACATTTCTTTTTTTATCAGATCTTTTTTGTTGGATAAGAGCTTTTCAATATGTTTTATAATCAGGTTTACGGATGCTTCTGCATCAAGTTTATCCGTCGGGATAACAATGTCGTAAAGCGATTCATCCCAGGCTTTTTTACGAAACAGGTCATTTGTCCATAGAGCGGCAACTTTGTCAGACTGCTCTATGTTTTTTAACGCCTCTTTTTCAGAAAGCCCGTGCAATGTAATCCCATTCTGGGTGCGGGTTTTTTTGTCGGTAATAATCAATACCCGCATCGCATGAGAAATTTCACTGGGGATAAGATGGCCAAGAATCCCAAGAAAAATGCAATCGCCTAAACAAGCATATTCGAAAATTGATTTTATGATGGATGCCAGGCATTTTTCTTTCTCATGGCTGAAGTCATTAAATGCAAGGGGTTTGCTTTCAACAACTTTTTGAAGCGTTGAAAGATTAATATCATTGTCTTGATGAGTTTTTTCAATGATATCAGCATCGGTTATGATTTTGCTGTTTAATTTTTCAGACAGCCTACTCGCCACCTCTCCTGCATTTGAATACAACCCGCTTGTTATGGTTAAAATAGACATATTCACCTCCAATTGTATTATTGTTTTAGTTTTTTTCTGGTTATAGTATATAGCAATACTTATGCCAATAGTAAAATATACATAAACACAGCATGTTATAAAAAGGATTAAATCAATGCGAATCCAAATGAAACAAAACAAAACATCAAAGAGGAGACTTTATGAGACCCTTTGAAACATAAACATAGAAAAAGCGGGTGAATTTATTTGAAAAAAATAAGAATGGCGGGGGAATCCGCTGCTATTTCTGCTGTCAGACTGATCTGTTCGCATAAGCTAATGATTTTTGTCCATTGAGGGCCCTGGGTAATTTTTGGGTTATAGTCTTTATATGTGAGAGTATCATCATTGTATAAAAATTTTATGCCTATCCGATTATTTGAAGACTGGATTTCCAGTGTAATAGTTGCTTTTGTTTCAAAATTATTTATAAAACATTCAATACACAAGAATGCTATTAACTGGAAAAGAACCGGATCTGTAACAATCGAACAGGGGTTTTCACACTCAAATATGGAGACATCAACGCCTTTTTGTTTAAAGAGTCTTTCTGCAATGGAAATCATTCTTTTAAGAGTTTCAAAGATATTAATTGAAGCCTGGCTGCTGTCAGCTGTGTGGGCAAATCCATTAAGCCCGGATGTAAGGCTGACACCCCGATAGGCCTGCTTTTTTATGGTTTTAATGCATTTGTCAAGCCGCTCCTCAATATCTTCTAAGTCCCCGGACTTTTGCATGAGAAAAAAGTCTTCCATGAGCCCGGATGTTTCTTTGATAATGGCCAGCACGTTTTGAATATCATGGGTTACAGAGGCGGTTATTCTTCCTAAAAATGCGGGTTTATCATTTGAATTTTCCATTTGTATCAGCCTTTTGATGATTTGCTTAATGCCAGTTTTATTTTTTCCATGAGGTCATTGATGTCTAATGGTTTCATGAGAAAATCAAACGCCCCCATCCGCATGCCTTCCATTCCATCTTTTGTGGAGCCATGTCCTGTCAGCATGATGACCGGCAGGGTCGCATCAATCTCTTTTATCTGCCTTAAGGTATCAAGGCCGCTTAAACCGGGCATCATTAAATCAAGGATGGCGACGTCAAAGGATTCATTGGCAAGCCTACTGATACCGGATTCTCCGTCCCCGGCTATTTTTGATATATATCCCCTTAGTTCAAGCCGTTCTGCAAGGGTTTCAACAAATTCCATTTCATCATCAATCAAAAGAACTTTTATTTTATCCATTGATCGCCTCCAATTCTATTGGTTTTTGGGGCAGCTCAAAAGTAAAGACCGCCCCTTTACCGGGTTTACTTTCTACACTGATCTGACCGCCAAGTTTTTTAATGATTCCGTATGATATAGAAAGGCCAAGGCCGGTTCCTTTCCCTTTTTTTGTGGAAAAAAATGGGTCAAAGATGTTCTTGATAATATCTTCTGGTATGCCGCAGCCATTATCACTGATTTTGACGCTAATTCCGCCATTATCTATGTTTTTGGTTTCAATTTTAATCCATCCGAAATCCTCAACTGCTGCAGAGGCATTGCTTAAAAGGTTCAACACCACCTGCTGGATTTGGCCATGGTCAGACTCAATTAAAACAAGGGAATCCGATAATATTAAATTGATATCTATTTTTCTATAAAGAATCTCTTTTTCTAAGAAATCAAGGACCTCATTGATGATTTGGTTTATATTTATGGGTTCTATTTTTATATCAATACGTTTTGAAAAACCAAGCAGTCTGTGGGTTATTTTTCTGCATCTGTCAACAGAATTGAGAATGGCACAGGTTAAATCGATAAATTTTGATTTTTTATCAAAGTCTTTGGAAAGTCCGATCAGATCACTCATAAGACCGGCTTTCTCATTGATAATGGCAAGAGGATTGTTTATTTCATGAGCGACCCCTGCCGCCAATCTCCCAATTGAAGAAAGTTTTTGAGCATGCTGGAGCTCAGTAAGGACATTTTCCCTGTGTTCATCAGATGTTTTTATTCTTTTTATCAAAACACTGGTCATTTTTAATATGGCAAAAATGATAATAGCAAGACTGATCAAGAATATGATGACCATTTCTGTTTTCAGGGCATACCATGATTTTAAGGCCACGGACTGGGGTTGAACAATGACCAGAATATAGTCTGCAATTGAAAATGCGGAAGAGGCAATGATAACCTTTTTATTTTTGTCATCAGTTCCTTCAAAATTACTGGATCTGAGATTAAGTTTTGAAAGGTCCAGAAAGCATTTTTCCAATGTGTTGCCGTAATAAAGAGAGTTTGTCTGGAGAATTCCGTTCTTATTGATTAAAAAAGCGTCTGTCTGTCTTGAAAGGCCCATGCTCAAGATGAGAGCATCAAAGAAATCCGTGTCTATTGTTGCTCTTAATACCCAGGTTTGCCCGGTATCTGTCAAATGCTGGACGGCAATGACAATGTGCGGGTATTTTCTGTAACCTAGAAATACATTGCTGATGTATCGTCCTTTTATCTGGGTTTCCTGGAATGAAATTTGCTCTGAATAGTTTTTACCCAGTAGAGAATAAGGCCCTGCATAGCTGACCAATTCTCCCTGGCTGTTAATCAGGCCGATATCAACAAAACCCCGCCATTCTTTTTTGAGAGAAATCAGGATTTTTTTTATGTTCTGCTCGTTGCTTAAATTTTCAAAACTATATGTTGTGGATATAAACCGGATGATGGCCAGGCGCTGATCTAAAAACAATTCAAAAGAATGCTTGGTTTTATCTGCCATGGCATAAAGCGGCGCAATGATCTGACTTTTGAGATGAGATTTATATTGGAAATAGTTGATGACAATCATTGTCACAAGGGGGAGTATGGTAATCAAGAGCATGATGATAATAATATTTCTTTTCAGTACTTTATAATGATCTTGAGCTGTTTTATTTAAAAAAAACAGGATATCGATAATTTTTTTAAACATTTTTTCCCTCTATGGTCCGGTTTGACAATATGTCTCCCGGTTTTAGCGTGTTTTTACTCCAAAAATGAAATGCTCTGGACCAGTCCCCTGCTATTGAATCATAGATATCTATTTTTTTCCATTTGAGAAACTGGTAATATTCTTCTTCAATGGCCCCGCAAATAAGGGTGTTTGTATGTTCGGATAATATGAGATGACTCAAATCGTCAGCTGAAGATCTGGGCAGTATGATGGTTTTTTTTTCTTCGATAATATTATCTTTTGACAAGATTATGATTAATACTTCCGTGGCCATATCAAAACGAGGAGCCACTTCTTCATGATATAAGGGGATGGTTATTTTATGTATCATAGATCAATTCACTGCGTGGCATATCTTTGATTTTGTCTGTTTAGTATCTCATCGTTTCAATTGGTATCATAATGGTGTGGCTATGTATAGAAAAATTTTATCAGGAATCAATCTTAAATTGTTTCATTTTTCTCCATAATGTGCTTCTTCCCCACCCCAGGATTTTTGCAGCCTCATTTTTTTTCCCCTTTGAATTTCTCAGGGCCTCTATTATTATTTCCCTTTGGATGCTAGACCATGTTTCAGGTGTTGTAAGGGTATTTTTTTTGTTGACAAGGGAACCTGATGATATTGCTATGTTGTTATCTTTTAGAGTTTGACTTCCAATTGGAGACTGATTAAAGCTAGTCAAAAGGGGTGGATCTAACAGATAAGAAGGCAAATGATGTGGTTCTATGGTTAGATTGGTTGAAACATTGACAGCATATTCAACAATATTTTTAAGTTCCCTTATATTTCCTTCATACTTGTAATTTAAAAGAACCATCAGGGCCTCTTTTGAAAACCCATTGATTTTTTTGTCAAGCTGCTGCTTATAGCTGTTAAAAAAGTGATCAATGAGAAGTCGTATATCACCATCCCTCTCCCTCAGCGGCGGCAAATGAATTCGGGCAACATTCAGCCTGAACAGAAGATCTTTTCTAAACCGCCCCTGGGCCACCATTTGCTCCAGATTTCTATGGGTTGCGGCAATGATTCTGACATTGGCTTGAAACCCCTTCGTACTGCCCAGGGGATATATGATTTTATCATCCAGAAAAGTTAATAGTTTTACCTGAAGCGCCAGGGGAAGGTCGCCTATTTCTGTCAGGAATATAGTGCCGTTATGTGCCAGTTTGAATCGGCCCGGTTTGTTTTCAACAGCTCCTGTGAAAGCACCTTTTTGATGACCGAAAATCTCAGACTCAAGCAGGGTTTCCGGAAGGGCACCGCAATTAATTTTAATAAAGGCTCCTGACTCCCGGCCGGAAGTCTGATGAATGGCTTCTGCGACAAGATCTTTGCCTGTACCGGTTTCTCCTGTGATGAGGATTGATACGTCGCTTTGTGCCAGAACAGGTAGCGTTTGAAAAATTTTTTCCATTTGCGGGCTTCTTCCAACAATATTTGCAAAGCTGTAGGCCACTCTTTCTTCCCGGTCTATGTTTTGTGAAAGCCGGATATCTTCTATGGTTTCAATAAAGCCTCTGGTGTTATGATTCTTGTCTAATATCGGTGCGGTTGTCATACGGATTGGCAATAGCTGACGGTTTAGCGTTATCATATCACTTTTACATAAAACAGGGTGGCTGTCATCAGTCATGGCCAGTACAGGGCAATTGGAGATGCAGGCAGCCCCCCTGAGAATATTGTAGCATTGAACGCCATAGGCCCTGGAAGGGGAAAAACCTGAAAGCGCTTCAAAAGCACGGTTTAAAAAGACAACCCGCCGATCTATATCAAGAATTAAAACACCGATAGGGATTTCATCCATCAGAAGAGTAAAATCAAGCAGGTCTGTCATCAGGCTTTTTATCATGGGATGGGGCAAACTTATCATAAGAATTAGCCGGATATTTTGTTTGTTAATTGTTTGAAAATCATTAAAGATCTTTTTATTTTAAATTGTTATCACCCTCTGATTTCAATGGGCATATAGTTTTTCAATGGACAGTCTCCACAGTCCCCCTTGGAATGGATTTGTTTATAAATAGATTCCAACGCAGCCCTTGAATCAGGATAGATATTTTCTCGTCCGAGTTTGTCAATTAAATGGGTCCTTTCCATTACACCCAAAACCTCTTCTTTCAGACCACAGAAAGAAATTTCACGGCCACTGCTTCTTACTGTATCAATGAGAATGGAAATAGCATCTTCGCCGGATGCATCAATATCATTAATTCCTTTGGATGCAATTAGAATATGCATTAAATCAGGTTTTTCAGCAATATATGTGAGTACCTTGTCTTCAAGATAGGTTGCATTGGTAAAGATTAAAGACCCGTCAAATCTGACAACAGCAATATGATCACATTCTCTGAGACCGGCTTTAACTGCATCTCTTAATGTATCATCCTCTGCTTTGGAAAGAAGCGCGACCCTGGGTCGCAAATGTTGATAAATAAACATTCCAAACGTAAGTCCGAGTCCCACCAGAATACCTTCATGAAGGTGAGGGGCAAAATAGAGGGTACAGACAAAAGTTATAACCGAAATTATGCCTTCTGATCGTTTGGCCTTCCATGCATGAATAAATCCTGATGCGTTAACAAGACCGATCACGGCCATCATGATGACTGCTGCAAGAACTGCCTGGGGCAGGCTATAGAGAAGGGGGGTAAAGAAAAGCAGCGTCAGGGCAACCATGATACTTGTGACCACTGAAGAAATCCCACTTACCGCATTGGCCTGGAGGTTGACGGCAGACCGTGAAAAAGAGCCTGAGACGGCATAGCTTTGTCCGAATGCGCCGATGATATTGGCAAGACCCTGGCCAATCAATTCCTGGTTGGTATCAAGTTTTTGTCCGGTTTTGGCTGCCATGGATTTTGCAATGGCAATAGCCTCCATGAATCCTATCAAAGCAATAATGACGGCAAAGGGGAGTAATTGGAGAAAGGCAGCCAGGTATGATGAATTTTCAGGCGCTTTGGGAATACTGATCTTGAGCCCTTTGGGAATATCACCCACAACAGCGCCAGCTCCGATCATTTTTAAATTTTTAAGGTTGAGGGTTGTGTTACTAACCTTTATTCTCCATTTCCTGCTGTCTGTTTCAAGCCTGTCGGGCAATGTGGATACTGTATAGAATGTTGGTATTTCTCCAGCATCCTTTGCAACCAAAAAGTGAACCAGTCTTAGATTTTCGCGTTTAATATGGGCGGCTCCTTTTGTTTGATCGATTTTTGCTTGAATCAGGGCAAGCTCATGCTCAATATCAAGTTGTTTTTCTGAAGCTTGATGAAGCCCGTGTTCGCGGGTTTCCGCCATAATCTCTTTGAGTTTATGGTTCAAATTGGCCCGGTGGGTTCCCAGTTCCTCTATCTTATTAACATCTGCATTAAACTCATAGATGGTTTTTACTACTTCAGGGACTTTAATGCTTTCAATGGGGATCAATTTATCATTATTAAAACCAGTGAATTTCGAAATTAAAATGGTGATGGCAACAGCAACTAGAACACTGGGAATCCTTGGGTTAACACGTTTCAGGATCACCATGATGACAATGGCCAGTATTCCCAAAATTAAAGTGGGCAGATGCGTATAATGCAGGGCAGACTTACACACATTTATAATGGTTTGATAGTGGTGGGGGGCCTTGTCAACATAAACACCGAACAATTTAGAAAACTGGGAAGATGCAATGACAATAGCCGCTGCATTGGTAAACCCATTGACAACTGGATGGGAAAGAAGGTTTACAACCAGCCCCAGCCTGAAAACACCCAGGAAAAGCTGGAAGCATCCTACGGTCATTGCCAGTATGATGGAATAGGCAATAAATTGTGAACTTCCAGCGGTTGCCAAGGGTTCCAGCGAGGCAGCAGACAGCAGTGAAACAACCGCAACCGGCCCTGTGGCAAGTTGACGGCTTGACCCAAATAACGAGGCCACCATTGGCGGTAAAAAAGCAGCATAGAGACCATAGTATGCCGGAAGTCCTGCGAGCTGTGCATACGCCATGGACTGGGGGATCAGAACCATGGCTACTGTGATTCCAGCAATAATATCCGCGCTTAATTTTGATTTGTTGTAGTTGTTAAACCACAACAAAAAAGGAAATACCTTATAAATCATCTTTTTCTCCTAAGATTAAAATCATCAAATTCTCATTATATCAGTTTGAACAACAGCACTACGGCTTTGTTCAATTTAAATTTTAAAAAAAGTCAGGCTATTCCATCTGACCATACAAATTATACTAATTATACAAGGTTGTTTTGTTTGTCAACGAGAAGTGGTTCAAAAAAGATAGTTGTTTCAAAAAAAGACTTATGATATGAAAGTTTAATTTTTATTATTTTTATGGTTGCAAATACTTTTAAATAAAAATAATAAATATGGGAAAAATAAATGAGGAAAATAATGCCCTGCACCGGGTTTGAAACTGTCCGATAAAAGTATACGTTAAGTAAAATAGGGGAATTTATGGGTCAATTTTTTATATCAATACTGATAATTTTATTTGGAGGTTTTTTTTCTCTTGTTTTAGTGCGGCAAGCTAAATTGATGAAGATCATTACTGTTTTTTTCTTAAGTGCTGGTTGTCTTTGGGGTTTAATGGATGCTGTGCTAAAACTCAATCAGCCAGGCATTGCCGGTGCATCCTTTAAATATTTGAATGTTTTTTCTCTTGCATTTAAAATGGATGGACTTTCTGGTTTTTTTCTTGTGATCATTTTTGCTATTTGTCTTATTGCCGCGATTTACAGCTTTCATTATATGGAGAATTCGAAAACCGCTTTGAGAACAGCGGTTAATTATTTTTTCTTCAGTATTCTGATTGCCTCCATGGCATTGGTAGTGACTGCCGCAAATATCATAACCTTCATGCTGTCCTGGGAAATCATGTCCCTGTCCTCTTTTTTCCTTGTTATCTATAAGCACCACTCCGCTGAAAGTCGAAAGGCCGGATATCTTTATTTTATTTTTTCCCATGTTGGTGCCATGTTTATATTCGCAGCATTTGGAATCATTTATGGCTATACGGGCAGTTTTGGATTCGAAGCCATTGGCTCTCTTCCTGAAACCGTAAAAATTCTGGTATTTATTTTTTCATTCATTGGTTTTGGATCAAAAGCCGGTGTTTTCCCCTTTCATGTCTGGTTACCCCATGCCCATCCTGCCGCTCCAAGTCATATTTCTGCGGTCATGTCCGGTGTCATGATTAAAACAGGTATTTACGGCATTATAAAAATGTATATTCTTTTGAATTTACACACTCCTCTTTTTGGGAATATTGTTCTTTTTGCCGGAGTTATTTCGGGTATTCTGGGTATCATATATGCCCTTGGCCAACAAGATCTTAAACGGTTACTGGCCTATTCAAGTGTTGAAAATATCGGCATTATTTTAATTGGGTTGGGTGTCGGAATGATTGGCGTTTCATCAAAAAATCCTTTGATGGCCGTTCTTGGATTTACAGGAGGATTCCTTCACATTCTCAATCATTCCATTTTTAAATCCCTTTTGTTTATGGGCGCAGGAATGGTTCTTCATAAAACAGGAACCCGTTCCATCGATGCTCTGGGCGGTTTATTGAAAAACATGAAAATTACCGGACTTGCAGTTATAATTGGGTCTCTGGCCATCTGTGGGCTTCCGCCTTTTAACGGGTTTGTGGGGGAATTTTTTATATATATCGGCGGGTTTAAAGGTGTTGGTCTTGATAAATCCGCCTTTGTTATGAGTTGCTTTGCAATTATCAGCCTTGCTGTTATTGGCGGGTTGGCATTGGCCTGTTTTACAAAGGTAATTGGTATTGCCTTTCAAGGAGAACCAAGGACTAACGCTGCAGTGAATATAGATGAAAAAGGGCCAAGCATGCTTTTCGCAATGTCGATTCTTGCCTGTGCCTGTGTACTCATCGGTATATTCCCAAAGCTTATTCTTTGGATGCCTGTAAAAGCCGTATCAGCTTTGGGGCTCGGAATTGGCCGTGTTCCACCTGAACCATTTGGACAGATGGCCGGAAATATTACACTTGCAGCAACTATTTTCCTTGTCTCTGTATTGTTGGTGACAGGTATCCGATGGTTTTTTTACAGGAATAAAACCATTACAAGATCAGGCACATGGGGATGTGGCTTTACTCAACCAACGGTTAAAATGCAGTATTCCGGGTCTTCCTACGCATCGTTTATTCTTGATTTTTTCCGACCTGCCGCACCTTTAAACGAAGATCATCCAAAAATCACAGGACGATTCCCTTTAAATACATACTATAAGAGTCATGTGAATGATATTGCAGAACTTCACATGAAAAGGGTAATCGTTAATCCGATATTGTTTTTATTTGATAAATTAAGATGGATACAACATGGTGATATTCATCTTTATATTGGTTATATTTTACTGGCTATAATATTGTTGTTATTTTTTATATAAAACAAATAAATGGGAAGACTTTATGATTGAATCCATTATCCTTTGGCTTCTTGCAGTTTTGGTGGCGCCTTTTTTTTCAGGGGTTATACTTAAAGTAAAGGCTTTTTTCGGGGGAAAAAAGGGGCCACCCCTTCTAATTAACTACTATACCTTGATCAAGCTTTTTAAAAAAGGATCGGTTTATAGTACCAGTACCACTGTAATGTTTAAGCTGGGACCAATCATTTCATTGGGAACTGCCCTAGTCGTACTTATGTTTCTGCCCATAGCCGGACAAGGCCCGATTTTTTCTTTTAAAGGAGATATTCTCTTTATTTTATATCTCATGGGTCTTGGCCGATTTTTCGTAATTGCCGCTGCCATGGATACTGCGTCTCCATTTGAAGGTATGGGTGCTGCAAGGGAAGCCTATTTCCCGATTATATGTGAAGCCACAACCTTTATGATTTTGATCTTTTTTTATAGATTAACAGGTGAGCTCCAGCTATCGGCTTATTTTACAGGTGGAAATACGATCGGGTTGTGGAATTTGACGGGTGCGCCATTATTATTTGTAGTGATTGCGTTTTTTATTATTCTTCTGACGGAAAATTCAAGGGTTCCTGTTGATGACCCTGCCACACATCTGGAATTGACCATGATTCATGAAGTCATGGTTTTAGATCACAGCGGCCCTGATTTTGGACTCATTGAACTGGGATCATTTTGTAAGCTTTTTTTCTATTCAACAATAGTTTCAAGGCTGATTTTCCCTTTTGATTTCGGGTTTTCAGCAATTGGTTTTTTAGTCTTTATAGCAGGGCTTATCATAGTATATGTGGCAGTGGGTGTTACTGAATCCGTCATTGCCCGCTATAGAATGGATAAAGTTCCACAATTTGTCCTGACATCATTTGCATTGGCCTTTTTTGCAACCATTATCACTTTGGAGTTTATCAAATGATACTACATCCGGTTGATACAATTTTATCACTTGTACTGCTCTCTGTTTTATTTGCCTTTGGCGCAAGCCGGCTCCCCGGATTGATAAAGGTGATCGCTTTCCAGGGAATTGTAGTTTCCATGGTTCCTTTTTTTATTGGTCACGATATGAATGCTGGTGGAATGGTCTTCACCTTTGCAACTTTAATAATCAGAGGAATTATTATTCCTATGAGCATTTTTGTGGCTATAAAAAAGGTGGACATAAAAAGAGAAGTGGAACCCATTATCGGTTTTCATGCCTCCATACTATGCGGTCTTGGATTAATCGTTGCAGCAACATATATCAGCAAACAATTGAATATCCCTTCCATCAGTGACTATAAACTTTTGTTTCCCGTCGCCATAGCGCTTCTGGTAACGGGAATGTTCCTTTTGATTGCCAGAAGAAATGCCATAGCCATGGTATTGGGTTATATAATGATGGAAAATGGTATTTATCTTGTTGGAACAACAATTTCAATTCGTGCCCGACATATTGTTGAATTCGGAATTTTACTGGATATACTTGCCGGCGTTATGATAATGGCCATTATACTTCAAAATATCAAACGAACCTTTGATGACGTTGATACAGCTAACTTGAGAACTTTAAAGGAATAGGTATTATTTTATGGTAGAAATCGTCTTTCTGGCTCCTTTCATAACAGGTATTATTGCTTTTTTTGTTCCAAAAGTGATGGGCCGCAGGCTTTTAGTAGGTACTGGAGCGATTCATCTTTTTCTTTCACTACTTCTTTGGAAAAATAGACCAGAAGCAATTTTTAATAATTATTTTGCAGTGACACCGGAAGGTCTGTTATCTCTTTTAGTTATTTCACTTTTGTTCTTTCTGATTTCCATCTATACGATGGCCTATCTTAAAGAAAGTGAAATCCAAAAAGAAAATATTTTTACAGGCTTTATGCTTTTGTTTTTATCAACCATGACAATGGTAACCTTATCAGATCATATCATGGTAATGTGGATAGCTATTGAAGCCACAACACTTGCCAGTGCACCCCTTATTTATACCCATAGATCTGCAGCATCCCTTGAAGCAACATGGAAATATATACTGATATGTTCCGTTGGTATTGCCATGGCACTTCTTGGATCAGTTTTTATTACACTTGCTATGGACATAGGTAAGGTTGATGCGGCCCTGTCTTTTTCAGCGCTTACAATGGTGGCAAAACAACTTGATCCCATGTGGTTAAAAGCAGGATTTGTATTCATATTGGTTGGATATGGGACAAAAATGGGTCTTGCACCCATGCACACATGGCTTCCCGACGCACACAGCGAAGCTCCCAGTCCTGCTTCCGCATTATTATCCGGTGTGCTTTTAAATTGTGCATACCTGGGTATATTTAAAACCAATAAAATTATGCATGCAGCAGGATTAAATGATTTTTCAGGTACGATTCTCATCGCTTTTGGTTTGATGTCTATCCTGGCAGCAGCAACTTTTATCCTAAAACAAAACGAATATAAAAGAATGCTCGCCTATTCCAGTATCGAGAATATGGGAATCATAGCAGTTGGAACAGGTATCGGCGGTATCGCAGCATATGGGGCGATGATCTGCATGATCCACCATAGCTTGATCAAATCCTCTCTGTTTTTGTCATCGGGAAATATTTTACTGGGGTATGGCGACAGATTCATTAAAAATACAGGAGATATGGTCAGCCACATGCCCAAAACCTTTGTGGCATTTTTCGCCGGGTTTGCAGGCATTTCAGGATTTCCACCCTTTGGTATTTTTATCGGGGAAATGTTTATTATTGTCGGTGCATTCAAAACCGGCCACTATATAGCTGCAGGTATTTTTATTTTAAGCCTTTGTGTCATTTTTGCAGGATTTGCAAACCAGGTCATGAAAATTTCCTTTAATGATTCAGATTCTACAAGAACTATTGGCCTGAAAGAAAAGGCAAGCCTGGTCTGGCCTCAATATATATTACTCTTAACATCCCTGATATTATGTTTCTATATGCCGGATACATTATATCAAACAATAATTGATGCAGTGACTGCCATTGGCGGAGGACTTAAATGACAACTGCTTTTATAGAAATTTCAAATGGTGAAAAGCTGACAAGAGAACAGATTCCTCATCTTGGTTTTGATGAATTCCAAAAAAATGCCATGGGCATTGTAAAAGAAGGAGGAAAAGTTGTTCAGTATTTCGGTTATCAGGATGGTTCATCCATTAAACTTTTGGCTGTATTGAGAACTGATAAGCTTTTTATAGCAGGCTGTGATGCACCGGATGCATATCCTTGTTTTAGTCAGACCTGTGAACCATTTCATATGTTTGAAAGAGAGCTTGCAGAACAATTTGGTATAAAGCCTGAAGGTCACCCCTGGTTGAAAATGGTCAGGTATCATCCAAACTATAGAGAAAAAATGCCTGATGTTTTTGGTAATGATTATAAAGAAGATATCCCGGGTAATTATGACTATTACCAGGTCAAAGGCGATGAAATCCATGAAGTTGCAGTGGGGCCTGTTCATGCCGGTGTAATAGAACCCGGTCATTTCAGGTTTAACTGCATTGGTGAACGCGTACTTCATTTAGAAATTCAGCTGGGCTATCAGCACAGGGCAGTGGAAAACCTGCTCTATAATGTCCAGGCAAAAAGATTGCCCATCCTTGTTGAAAATATAGCAGGGGACACCACCATTGGTCATAGCCTTTGCATGGCACAGGCGGTTGAGGCGCTTACCGAGGTTAAACCTGACAAAGGCGCTCAGATTATCCGAACCATTGCACTGGAACTGGAACGGCTTGCCAATCATATCGGTGATCTTGGCGCGTTAAGCGGTGATGTGGCATTTTTACCGCCAGCCAATTATTTCGGGCGTATTCGGGGGGATTTTTTAAATCTGGCTCTTCTGTTATGTGGAAACAGATTTGGAAAAGGATTGGTTCGACCTGGCGGGGTTCGTTTTGATCTATCCCATGATATTCGAAAAACCCTTGATGAGAGGTTAAAAGAATTAAAACCCCAGGTGGAACATGTTCTGGAGCTTCTTTTTGCAGCTTCAACAGTGCGGGCCCGTTTTGAAGACTGCGGTATTGTAAGCAATAATGATGCAGAGCACTTAGGTCTGGTAGGACCCGCTGGCAGAGCCAGCGGTATCTCCTATGATGTTAGACGCTGTTTTCCCACGGAACATTATGGGCAGATAAATATTCCTGAAAACAAAAAATCTTCAGGTGATGTATATGCCCGTGCAAGAGTAAGATATGATGAAGTATTGCAATCGATTAAAATTATTCAATCTTTAATTGATACACCTGTTGAAACAAATATTGTGGAGGATATTAACTATAACCTGCCTGCTTCTTCTTTTGTGGTAACGATAAATGAAGCATGGCGGGGTGAAGTATCCCATGCATTGTTGACGGATAAAAATGGGAAAATACTTCGATACAAAGTTAAGGATCCTTCTTTTCATAACTGGAACGGTCTTGCCATGTCTTTGCGGGATACCGGGATATCGGATTTTCCCTTAAACAATAAAAGTTTTAACCTTTCTTATTGTGGATTTGATCTTTAACAATAAGAAAAATATAAAGAGAGTTTTAAATGCTCAATACACTTAAAAATAGATTTGAACAGGGTTATAGAACATGCAGCTATCCTAAAGAAAAACCGGCTGTATTTGAACGGTATCGTGGAAGACCCGTCATACAAAAAGATGTATCTCAAAAGATAGTGGAAATGTGTGCAAATGCCTGCCCTCAAGATGCCATTGATATTGGTTTAAAAAAAATTGATATGGGACGATGTGTATTCTGCGGCACGTGTGAACGCATCTCCAATGGAAAATTTGTTACATTTACCGGAGATTTTGAAATTTCCACTTCCAAAAAAGAACACTTGCTCACCGATGGAGACCTTCCATCCCTCGCTGAACATTCAAAGCAGCACTTTAAAAAATTGTTTGGCCGGTCTTTACAACTCAGGCAGGTATCTGCAGGGGGCTGCAATGCCTGCGAAGCGGATTTGAACGTTCTTGCAACCCCATTTTTTGATCTGGCCCGTTTTGGTATAAACTTTGTTGCCTCCCCCCGCCATTCAGACGGCATTGTGGTGACAGGACCTGTATCCAGAAATATGAAAACAGCATTATTACAGACATATGAAGCTGTCCCTGATCCAAAAGTGGTTATTGCCGTGGGGAGCTGCGCCATAACTGGTGGTCCTTTTCTGGGAAGTCCTGAAATTACAGAAGGCCTGGACACTATTTTGCCTGTGGATCTTTTTATACCCGGTTGTCCCCCGCATCCGCTGACAAACCTTCATGCGTTGCTGACATTTTTTAAATAAGGACACAGATTTATAGAGGATAGCCCAGTGAATTTTTTTAATCATGAACAGCAAAGCCTGTAACCTGCATTCTTTCAAATTCAATTTTTTATATTATAAAAATTAATTGGGAAGAATGGTTTATAATGACGGTTCGGGCTCATATATTGTAATTCAAACACTGAACATGTTGTCCCCGTGCCCGGCTGAGTACATATTTTAACTCTTTAATAATTTTTCATACCTTTCTTGACAAAAAGCAAGTTCCTATCTTACAGTGAAGGGAGAGGGTATAACCTGAACTAAGGGGTTCACTGATATACAGGGACAGTTTTGGGTGGTATGGGATTATTGATGGAGGTTCTATGAAAAAACTGCTGATTATTCTATTCTGCTTAATTCTTGTTGGGTGTGTGAAAACCCTGCAACGGGATGCCCTTACTTCTCCTCTGGAGGGGAAATGGAAAATCTCAGGGGTAGAGCAGAATAAAAAATATGTTGCCCCAAAATTTAAGGGGGCGGCGACTTTTATCTTCAATGGGAACTCTTTTAATATTGTGGTTGACGGGGAATCTCTAATCGACGTGCTCAATCAAAACGATGCGCTTGAGTTGGGTAAAATATCATACAGTGTAAAGAATGGGGAAATCACTTTGAGCAATTCTGCCGGGGAAAAACTTACAGCGAATATAGAATTTTTTACCCCAACTTCCTTACGAGTATCAAATTTTAGAGCTACCCACATAGCGTCGTTGTTGGCTATGAGCATAAAGGCGGCTTTTACAGGAGAGCCTATGTTCCCAGTTAAAAATTTGACAGAAAATACCACTTTATATTTTTTAAAGCAGAAGGACATGCCATGAAAAAACTAATCATAATCATAATGCTATCCCTGGCTATCGGATGCACATCCACCACGGCAAAAGTTGAAAGATCAGACGAGGAAATAGCCGCCGCCATTAAAGCCGACAACGCCAAATTTGATGAATTTATGAACCGGGAAGATGAAAACGGGGGCAGCCTGAGGGGTTTGACTGATTTTGCCGGGACGGTTTTAAACATCTTCCAGTGGTTTTAAGAAAGCTCCGGTAAAACATAAATCCAAAGAGTTAATCCTTTATGTGTGTATTTTATTTGTTTCTCCGAGGTCAGGTTCTCATGAGGTTTGTTTCAATCACAGAACCCAGCGGCAGACCTTGGACTATCTGTGTATTCAAGAAGCAACGATCCGGAAAATTTATATGAATGAAATTTAGTCCATACACCTTTCATTCTTCATATATGGCTTGAATGTTTAACAAACAGGATGGGTTTTCTTTTAGTATTTATTAAGCAGCTTGTCTTTACTCTTGTCGTAATCCTCTTGGGTAATCAAACCTTTATCCTTCATATTTTTTAATTTTATCAGTTTTGACTCAATGTCATCATCCGTTTGTTTACCCTGATTCTCAACAGGCGTTGGGGGTGGTGTCTCTAAAGAAGGGTCAACAAGTCCTTTCAGTAAATCGGATTTGTCCCGATCAATTTTCATTGACTGTTGTTGGCTAATAATGACTTCCCATATACCTCTACCATACTGTTGACCATCTTGTATTTGATACGCACCATCCAATCCACTCCATTTTCCAACTAATCTGGTGGTTGTGGATATTTCCCGATCTAAGGTGAAAGAAAAATCACCCCTATTCCATCCGCCATGATCGAAGGAATGATTCATGCTAAATCTTCCATCAGCAGAAATATACCCTTTTAGAACAGTACCATTAGGATATTTTTCATAAAATTGTCCGTTTACGACCGAAATTTTACTGTGATAGTACTTAGAGCCAACATACATCTTCAACTGCCATATACCATCGTAATCGGTGGTAATCTGAATGTTTCTACCCATTAGGCCAACATTTTGAGAAGTTTGTACACAACTGGATAACAATAATAATACTAAGAAAAATCCGATAGCCATTTTAAACTTATTTTTCATTTGCTACTCCCTCTTACTCGGTAAAGTGCAGATTTCTTTTAAGTATATGGTTTGACCAATAATGCAGTATCAAAATAAAATTTTATTGTAAATAGGTATAACCCACTAATTTTGAATAATAAAGTTCATCCCACTGGTGCTCTATATGAGCCTCAATCCCTGTTACAAGCCAATCTTGCACTATAATTTTAATAATATATTAAAAACACAGCAGCATATCATTTTTGATATTAGCTGTTTGGCAGAGTTTCCCGGTCATGTATTTATAGCTTTTCCCCCCAGAATATCCACACTCACCTTGTATAACCTGGGTATTCCCTAACGGATTTCCCTTTAGATCATAGAACAGATGAAAGATAGCCCGCCCCTGTGTTTTTCCCGAACATACAAGTTTTTTAGTATCTGCTTTTATTTTATCTAAGTTCTCCTTTGAAACGCACCACATTGCTTCCGGTGCAATACTGTAGCGGTAAAAAATTGAATGGCTGAGAGATTCTGTTTTAATCAATCTGATTCCCTGCCCAATATTTATACTATAGTTTGACGTAGCACACCCCATTAATATCAACAAAAAGATCACAAGAACATTTTTTTTCATAGTCACCCCACATTCTTATTATAATATTTTTATTTCCCCTAAAGTTGATTCAAATATTTTTACCATTTTTTCTTTCTGTTGACTCCGCTACACCAAGAACACAAAACAGGATGGATTTTCTTTTAGTATTTATTTAGTAGCTTGTCTTTACTCTTGTCGTAATCCTCCTGGGTAATCAAACCTTTATCCTGCATATTTTTTAATTTTATTAGTTTTGACTCAATGCCATCATCCATTGGAAGTGGTGTCTCTAAAGAAGGATCAACAAGTCCGTTTAACAAAGAGAATATTTCCGATTCATATTCTGAAATTAAATTCTTTCCAGTTGATATACTAACCGTCACCGTACCTGATTTGTTTGTTAAATAATAAGTAAGAACTATCATGTTGCTTGTTCCTGGGGGGTCGTCACGTTTTGCATATCCCTTTATATACAGAACATCTTGGCCATTTACCTTCCTTATTTCTTCATTTGTAATATTCATTTGCGAATGTATTACAGTGGAAATTGTTTTAAATGGACTAGGTATACGTTCCTCTTTCACGAAACAAAATAATTCTTGAGATTTATGAACAATAGCCATAGCATTAATCACTCGTTTGTTTTTCATCATACCTTCAATCTCTTCATACCAAGGATGTCCCTTATAGATAATATCCCATTTATCTTTATCATACCACAATTGGTATCTGACCTTTTCACCCTGTATTACATCTTTTGAAGTTTGTGGTTTTACATAATGAATCCCTGATTTAGCAATGACAACTTTTTGGCTCTCTACACAACCATAAAGGCAGAATGTTAAAGAAATAATAGCAAGAAAAATATATTTAGGTTTCATGATCACCTCATTTAATTATTTTCTATTATCTTCATGACGAATAGTATTTTACCCATCATTTCGGCTTTGGCGTGGATTATTAATTCCTTACAATCCCATAGCAAAGTTCAAATAGCTTGTCAATTTGCAAAAAAAAATCAAGATCCCATTCAACTTATTTAGAGTAAGCGGATCTTGGTCAAGGCCCTGAAAATTTTTATCCAAGAATCTGTAAATCTGTGATGTATATATTATACAGGAATATGCAATAATGGCTTACAATGCCGTTCTTGGCTCATATAGCGTAATCTTATTCAGATTTAGGATTAATCTATCATGGAATTTATCTCGACTACGAGACTTATTTAAAAACTTATTGACTTATAAGTTATTATTTAATATTATACGTACTTAATGGATATTTTTTTAAATCTTATGATAGAAAAGGAGAATTCATCATGAAAGATATCATTATAACAATTAAAAAAATGGCGAAGCAATTGACTACAGACATATCCCAATTAGGAGATGGGAGTACAAAGGAGCAACTTCACGGGGATGCCCTTGAATTGCTTTTGAAAATCCATAAATTAGAGACCGTGCATTTTCAAACACATTCCGATAGCCGAAATACTTCAACTGAAAAAGAACAATTTCATGCCGTAAAAATACTGGGCGAAGATTTAGTCAGGCATGAAATTAACAAAATGCATCGGAGGCTACCTGCTTGGGCAAACAAACAACATCAAATAAATTCAAAAATTTTAACCCTGTTTCTGAAAATGGAAGAAGAAATCGATTCTGATATTACGGAACAAATGCTTATGGAGAGATACAATAACCAGCCAGAATTTCATAGAAACTTTCCTCAAATGAAGACTATTTCTTCCAAAAATCATGGAAAAGTTTTTGATGTACAAAATGGAATCATTAAAATTTGGGAACCAATTCGAGACATAGTCCAAGAATACAAATATATTGTATTCGGCAAATAATTTCCCCAAAAAAATATTCAATTATATGGAAAATGGAACAATCCAATTTTAAAATTTCCCAGGAAATTATATTGGAGACAAAGTGGAACCTCCTTTAAAATTATTATACCCAAAATCACATTAATATGTGTTGTGATGCAAAGCAAATGATTTTTAAAAATATAATTCAAATATATGAGAAAAAGCAAAATCAAAAAAATAAATTTCCCATTCAACTATTTTGGAGATTAAGCACCTCCTCTTATTAAAATTCTTATACCCAAAATTACAGTAATATAAACAATGGTTCAAAGTAAATAACTTTTAAAAATAATAATTCAATTAAACGGGAAATGGTAAAATTAAATAAGCCAAGGCCCCTGGAAACCATATTGGAGAAAAACTTTCATCAAATTCAATGGATATCTTTTAAATTTTGACCGGACAAAAGTTAAAAATACTATTCATTATTCCCCCAATATTCAAGCATTCAAATGGTATTTTTAAGCTCTTTTTATTAAATGCGCCTGATAGTCGGAAGGAACTCTGTATGGAACCTTTATCACAAGCACAAATTAAAAATTAATTTTATCAACAAATAAGATTAAAATCAGAAGTCGTTTCTTACCTCTTTGTTAAGGATATTTTATTTCCCAATGATCAAAGTTCTTCTGATAATGCCCAGGGTTCTTTTGTCCTGCATGTGGCTTACCATGTTTCCGGAAAACCTTTCCGTGGAAAGGGGAGAGTCGATTAAATGCGTGATTTTCCATCCGCAGTTTTCAAGCAGTTTCGCATATTCTAAAACCAGGATGGCGTTTTCAGGGGCTTCATCCGTTGCCGGGATACCTTGAAAATCTCTGAAGTCTGCATTGAGAAATGCAATACGGGTAGATGGTTTTGAATTGTCTTTCAAGAGAGAAAAAATATCTTTAAAGAATTTTAAATATTGGGGCTTTGAAAAATCTGAAATACTTCCTTTTATGTAATGGTCTGCCATTTTTTTAAAATAAGGAGGATCAAAAAAGATGAGATCCGGTTTTTTAACAGCAGGAACTGGCCAGGCCAGTTTTTCAGGGTCCCACAAAAAGGGTTCTATTTCAGGTCTTGTATTAATCCGGTTTAAAAGATCAAAAGACCAGCATCTTCTGTTAAATGCAAGGCAGGTATCTGCAACCACACCCCCGCCTGCCATGGGATCAAACACAAGATCGTTTTCCTGTGTAAAATAAAAAAGAGTATGAGCCACAAGCTGGGCCGGGATTCTTCCGGGCCAGTTATCTCCGAACCTGTGATCCACATCATTGAAATACCATTGATCCCAGGTACGCAATCCCCAGTTCAAATCCTTGAACCGTTCCTGGTCTGTTTTTTCCTGCAGGACCACTGACCATGCCAGAGCCTGGGGAATAGAATATTTTTGAGCAATATCAGGGATCATGGCCCCGGCTTTAAATTCCTGAAAAATTTCGTTAAAAAGCTCATGGTTTTCTCTGGCATGTTTTGAAATTGTTTCTCTGTGGATATTTAAGCGTTTGGAAATGCGAACATGCGGGATGCCAAGGCGTGTCATCAAAGCAACCTTGATTTGAGCGGAAAATTCCTTCTGTGGAGCATCTTTTTTTTGTTCTTTTGTCTTATTTGCTTTTTCCAGATCTTCTGCAAATACCTGGATTTCTCTTGCGCTGACTTCATTGAGCTTAAGTTCTGGCAAAAGATCATTATTCCGGCGTTTTAACTGGATGGAACCTTTTTGGGTGATATCGTTAAAAACCTTTTCAGATGCCCTCTCAATTCTTGCAAGAGCTTTTGTCTGGGCCTTGTTTAATTTGTGTTTAGCGGATGCTTTTTGAACTTTTGAGGGAATGTCGGTTAATAAAACCAGGTCATGTATGAGGAAAGACTGCCACTTCAAGGGTTTTGGCAGGTTTTTGAAAATTGACTCTACCTGTTCTACATATTTGTGGAACAGGTCATCCGCCTCCTTGGAAACCAGGGACCCCCTATCTTTGCTAACCCTTATGGAATCAAGCTTTAACAGCAATTTATGCACCCTTTCAAGGGGTGTTTTACCCACCGTCAAATACTCGGCATCTTTGCCCATTTCCACATCAATGATGCCAATGAAGGCTTCAATGGACTCAATGGCTGATAAATCCTGCCTTAAATGGTTTTCTGCCGTGCTTATCCTTTGCGCCTGAAGATCGTCTACTTCTGCGATTTTTGCCTGGATATTCATTATATCCGTGTAATCTTTGATGGCTCTTAATCTTCGTTCGCCTGCAATAAGCTGAAACCTGTCTTTTTTTTGCGGCCGGACGACAATGGGTTCGATCAAGCCATCACGCAAAATATTTGCGCCAAGCTCTTTTAAGCTGTTTTCATCAAAGTATTTGCGGTGCTGATAGGGAGAGGGATCAATTTTTTTAATGTCTATCATAGAAAAAGAAAAAGGATAATTTTTATGGTCTGTTATTGTCATTTTTTGTTTGCAGCACGATCAGCTCTTTCATCAGACCATCGGTTCAATCTATTTTTAAGGACATAATCAGCGCCCTGGTAATATGACATCATTTCTTTAACAAAGGGATAAGAAGAGTTTATTTTTTTAAGAGAAGGTTCCTTTGAGTCTGTATCAATGAGGCTAATTTTTTTCCCCGGTGCCAGGATTAAAAGTTCTTTGCCATGCAATATGCCCAGTTTCTGATAATTTGCAATCAAAGCTCTTCCTTTAAAGCCCGGTGCCAGGATATCCTTTCCAAAAAAGAAGCTATCATAGGAAAAATCAAGCAAAGAAAGCAGGGTTGGCGCTATATCTATCTGACTTGAAAGCCTATCTATCTCTTCCGCTTTAATATGTTTAGGGGCATAAATAAACAAAGGAATATGGTATTTTTTGACGGGTAGTCCGATTTTGCCGGCACTGGCGGCACAGTGATCCGCCACGACCACAAAGACAGTGTCATCAAACCAGGGTTGCTTTTTTGCTTTTCGGATCAACTGGCTCAATGCGTAATCTGTATATTTTATACCACCATCTCTGCCGCTACCCGAACCGCCTTCCCCGGGGGGCAGATCAATTTTTCCTTCAGGGTAAGTAAAGGGCTGGTGATTACTGGTTGTCATTATCTGGAAGAAAAATGGCGTTTTTGAATCATGACTCAGGTTGGCTTCATAAATGGCACGGTCGTAGAGATCTTCATCACAAACACCCCAGGCGTTTTTAAAAGTGATTTCTTCATCATTTAAACTATTTTGATCAACAATCCTGTAACCATTTCCAGAAAAAAAGGTGTTCATATTATCAAAATATCCTCGTCCGCCATAGAGAAAGGCTGTATCATATCCCTTATCCTTGAATACTTTGCCCAGGCTATACATATTGCCGTTATCCGGTCGCTTTATAATTGAGCGACCCGGTGTCGGGGGGATGGACAGGGTAATAGCCTCAAGGCCTCTGTTGGTCCTTGTGCCGGTGGCATAAAAATTTGTAAATAGCTTTCCTTGTTTAAACCAGTCATCCATAAAGGGTGTAATATTTTTTTGTTCCCCAAAACGGGTCAGAAATTTTGAGCTCAGGCTCTCAACTGTGATCAGAATAACATTGAGTTTTTTGGGAGGCTCTTTTTCTTCAATACGCCTGGTAATGTTGTATAGGTCTTGATGATAATATCGGCTATTTTGTTCGGAGATCTGTTTTTTTAGTATGATTGAAAGTGTTTTGTCATCACCGATTTCATAAAATTGCCGGTAATCGAGCGTATTGTTCCGGAAAGCGGCAAATAGCTGATAGGGGCCATTTGATGCCAGTTCGTTCACAAAATTATTGTCGGAAAAACTTCTCTGGGATTGATTCAGAAAAAGGAATGCTGAAACTGGGATTGATAAAATGCAGATAGCAATGACAAATCTTTTGGAAAATTTTTCTTTAACAAGCATTGCCTTTACAAAAGATGTTTGTATCAGAAAAAAAACAAAAGCTGTTATGATGAACAGGATAGGTAATATCCAGAAAACAGGATAGGATTGGAGGATATTATCCGTGACCTCACGACGGTAGATCAGATAATCTACTGAGATGAAATTGAACCGCACTCCGAATTCGCCCCAGAAGATCCATTCAGAGATGATGCAAAAGAAAAGGCCATATAGGATCAAAAACCCGGTTACCTGTGCCAGAAGTTTGAAGAAAATAGTGTTGAGCCACTTATTGGGCAAAACCAGCAGTAAGATAACAAAGGGGATAATAAAATAGCCGATAAAGGCGATGTCAAAAATCAGACCCTGGCCAAAAATATAGATCAGTTCAAAGAGCGTATGATCGATAACATCCCACACCCGTATAAGGAGGGTGGATCTCAACAATGCAAAGCTTGCAAGCACAATCCCTGTCAGTTGAAATACCATGGCAAATCGTGTTTTTGGTGCATTAAAAATTTTATTTGCCATAATGGCAATGACTCCATTCGTTTGGATAAAAAATAAAATAAAATATCAGAGCAGCATACCAGCAGATGACCATGGAAAACAGGTCGTGACTGGGGAAGTGGGCTCCTCTGACCTGTTGACCGAGACCAAATATGAGGCCAAGACCCAGACCAAACAGGAAACCATAAATCCTGTAGGGTGAACGCAGGTGCAATAGTAAAAAATACAGACTGAAAAAGGCATATCCCCCTGCCGCATGACCGGATGGGAATGCTTCACCAATGGGTGCTCCATTGGGAACAGGATCAAAGATTCTGATGTAAGGCAGCGTACCTGAAAATATTTTCAGATCCCATGGGGTATAAATATGTGTAGTTTGTTTTCCTGCGCCCACTATCAGAGGACCTGCAGCAGCTGCCACCAAAAAGTAGATCATAATTTTTTTATACTTTTTTAACGGGTTAAGAAAAAACGTTAAAAAGAAAAATATCAGCCACAGCACTGCTACCAAAATGATAAACCGTCTTCCCCAGTCATGGATGATCGTATCGAACAACCAATGATCCCGAAATGGCCAGGATTGGCTCTGATAATCATAAAAATGGGAGCCCCACCAAACATCAAAGCCGCTGTACTCAAACATTACACCTATCAGAAGCAGAACCAATGGAAGAAGAGTCATCAAAGAGAGATAGCCTTCAGGCTTGTTTTGTCTCATAAGGAAAGAGTCTTCATCAAAATGAAGGGTAAAAGAAAATGATATCAATCATAATTGCCCGTGATTATATATTCCAATAAAATAATTGTCAATATGTACCCCGTAACTCTTTGTCTGTTATAATTTGGCTAAAAAAATAGCAGTGTCAGTGTGAAGAAACCGTGAAGATAGTGAATTTTTTTTGATAAAAAAATTTGAGGTTGTCATTCATGGCTATTTGGTTTATAACGGCCTGAAAAAAGATTATGAATTAAGCAGCTTATAACAGATAGTTTGCTTTTTGCTGTCAATATTAAGGAAGAATAAATGGAACTTTCGGTTTTTGATTTATCAAAACATTTGGGGGTTGTCCCGGACACCATTGAACGGTGGGTGCGCCAGGGGAAACTGCCGGTTTTTAAAAAAGGCATAAATTATAGGTTTGATACAAAAGAACTGGACAAATGGGCGGCCAAGCATAATATCAGTCTGAATTTTTCAGATATTGGCACGCCCCAAAAAGAAATAGAGTCTGTCATCCCTTTATCCATCGCGGTCCAGAACGGTGGGGTCTATTTTGATATCCAAGGCAATGATGTGAATAGTGTTTTGAAATCTTCCGTTGAAAAAATTTCGAATATTTCGGATGATTTCAAAACAGATCTTCTTGATCGCTTGATTGATAGGGAACAGGCCCTTTCAACAGGTATTGGAAATGGAATTGCCATTCCGCATCCCAGGGAGCAATTGAGCTATTTAAAAATCCCCTTGGTTTCTGTCTGTTTTTTGGAGCATCCGGTTGATTATCAGGCCCTGGACAATAGACCCGTGTCTGTATTGTTTTTTATATTGTGTCCTGCCTTAAAAATGCATTTACACTTATTATCTTCTTTATCTTTTTGTTTAAGGGACTATCAGTTTATAAATTTTTTAAAATCAAGACCCACTGCGGATCAATTGGTTGAAAAAATTGAAATCATTCAGAAAGCAAACCCGATTTAGTGAACGCAATGGAGCAGCCGGGTTAAATGTTTAAAATAAAAAACGGGTATAAAATTTTATACCACAGGCTGTTTCAACTGGATGACAGATTGTTGCTCATCATTGCAGGCTCCATTGCCGGAATCTGTAGTGGTCTTGCTGCTGTGGCATTGCGGCTGTCCCTTGAATCCGTCCTTGAATGGCTCCATCCATTTCGTCACTATTGGTGGGCATTTGTTTTGCCGGCCATGGGGGCGCTGCTTTCTTCTCTATATCTTGAAAAAATTGCCAGGGAAGGTGCAGGGCATGGGGTTCCTGAAGTGATATACTCTGTTTCAAGACATGGGGGTCTCTTACGGCTTCGATCCAGTTATTCAAGATTGATTGCAAGTTTTCTGACCATTGGAAGCGGGGGGTCTGCCGGACCGGAAGCACCGGTAGTCATGAGCGGGTCAGCCATTGGTTCCAATATTGCCAAATTCCTTGGGTTGAATGATCGACAGCGGATTACGCTGGTGGGATGCGGCACAGCAGGCGCTATTGCATCTATTTTCAATGCACCCATTGCAGGCCTTGTCTTTTCCATTGAAGTGATCCTGGGAGAATGGAAATTTGTCAATATTATCCCCATTGCCATTGCTGCAGTGGCCGGAGCTCAAGTCAGTCAGGCCATCATCCCGGATCAGGTAATTTTCAACCATCTGCCGTTTCAGGTAGGGGGAACAGATATTTTACCAAGCCTATTTCTAGCTGTGGTTACTGCCTTGATTTCAGTAGTTTTTACAAAGATGTTAAGGCAGACTGGAAAAATTGCCAGGAAATCTTCTTTCCCTTTATGGGTTCGTGCCGTCATTGGCGGGTGTGCCGTCGGGATAATCGGGATGTTTATGCCCGTGGTGCTTGGAGAGGGATATCGTTTTATCCAGTCAATGATTTCCGGGACCTTTTCAATGGGCATTTTTTTTGCTTTTGTGGCAGTTTTTGCAAAAATTTTTGCCACAGCAATGACATTGGGCTGGGGAGGATCAGGGGGAATCTTTGCACCATGCCTGGTCATCGGAAGCCTCACTGGAATTGTTTTCCATAAAGCGCTGTTTTTTTTGCTCCCTACTGTCGGGTATGCAAGTGAAGGGGCTTATGCTCTGCTTGGCATGACAGGGCTTGTCAGCGGTGTCATGCAGGCACCCTTAACTGGAATTTTCCTTATTGTTGAAATCACCGGCGGCTATGAGACCATTCTTCCTTTGATTGTCGTGTCTTCTATCTCATCCACCATGAGCCATTATATTGAACCGGCATCCTTTTATTTTAAAGAGTTGATAGAGCGGGGACAGTTTTTAAGGCCGGGTACGGATGCAAGAATCCTGTCTGATTTAAATATCAGGGAGCTCATTGAGACAGGATATGTAACGGTTTCGGAAAATATGGTGTTCAGGAAATTTATTGAGCTCCTAAAAACATCAGAACAGAATTTTTTCCCTGTAATTGAAGATGGAACAAAGGAGTATAAAGGGGTGATTCACATCAGTGCCATTAGAAAATATGCACTTGATCCCGGCATGTACGACATGATCTTTTTGAGTCAGATCATGGATACCAAACTCATTACCGCATCTTTGGAAAACGATTTACAGGAGGTATTGGATATAATGAATATTAATAATATGGACAGCATACCAGTTGTGGAAAATGACCGGTTTGTGGGTATGATTTCAAAGACCAGGATTCTGGATTTATACCGCAGGGAACTGATTATGCAGACCAGTGTCCAGTAAGATTTTATAAAGAGATAAAGGAGATCAAAATGAATTACAAATTACTTCATATTTTCAGGAATACCCCCTTTGGAAGGGAAACCTTTCTTCAATCATTGTATTTTTGTAAAACAATCAATGCCTTTCCAGTGGCTTATATTCCAAAAAGTGATAAATTTTTGATGTATTTTCCCAATGATGCGGTTCAGGTAGATCTGGATCATTCTTATCTGACATCACCCAAGAGCGCAAAAAAACATGCCGAGGACCTGTTTAATGAAATGGGCATTAAACCCATGTTTTATAAGCCAAAAAATTTTACAGCATCTACATTGCCGGATGTTTCAACCAATTTTGATTATCTGTGCTGTCCAAGGTCTGTCAGTGATAGTTCTTCAAAAATAGGCCTGGGATATATCGGGTCAAAGGTCAGAAGAATTATCAAACATGCGACATTTCCCGTTTTAATTTCCAGCCCGGTATTTAAACCCTGGACGAGTATTTCTGTTTTTTTCGGTGGTTCTATAAATGCAGTGAATGCATTGAAATTAGGATTGAAAACCGCCATGTCTTCAGGGTTTCCCCTGGATATCTACACGCTGAAGGAAAAACGGAGCGAAGATTATTATGAAGAACTGATAAATAAGGAGGGCATTGCGGAACCTGTCAGCCAATTATCCAGACAATGGCATTTTTATAAAAAATCAGATTTCGATACCATGCTCTATGATGTGCCGCATAATTCACTCATCATTCTGGGAGCTTATGGGCATGGAATTATCAAAGATATCCTGCTGGGCAGCAAAATGGAGCAGATCCAGTCAACCGTGACGAATAACCTTTTAATTACAGGGCCAAACTGTTCGGTGTCATTATAAAAGTTTCAGGTTCCAGTTCCAGAGGCCGGGGCGGTCCTTCATTTTTATACCACGGGGTACATTTTCATGGATATTGACAAAGAAAGAAAACCCGGCTTTTGTAAGCACTTCTTTTTTTGAGGTCAAATCCAGAACCCAATTGGGAAAAACAAAATAATTGCTATTGTGTTTTGAAATCCAGGCTGTTTCACCCATAGGGCTTGTAAATGCCTGGTCTGTTTTAAGATCGTTTGAAATAATTCTTGAAATCCCCAATGGCCAGTTGCCATAAATAACAACACCAAGCGGCAGTTCACTGTTTTGCGGTAAAGAACAAAAGGTTTCCTGGTCAAGCTCCGGGCTGACAATGGCACCGGAGAATCCATATCGCTTCAATAGATTCACCGTCATGCTGTTGGTTATATTGCAGAAGGGGCCTGCCCAGATATTTAATTGCTTTGGATTTTTAAAGAGTGACAATTGCCAGACAGCATTTACAACAAAATTTTTTGCCCCCTTTTTTATGGCTTTGGCAATATAGTCAGAACATATATTTTCTTCACCCGGGAATAACAGGGGATCGAGCCACAACCAGTTTTTGTTTGAGAAGGGGGCAGAATATCCCTGAGTAGAAATCCATACACTCGTCTCTTCGTTGGTCGTGCTCTGTTGAAGCCTGCCCCTGGACAGGGTAAGTTCCCTGGGTCTGGTTTTTTGGTTTTTTGGTTTTTGGGAAAAAGAAACTTTATATTCATTCTCTGAGGGCCGTATGGATATTTTTTCCATTTCGTCAAGCTCATCATTAAGGGATTTAATAACCGTTGAAAGTTCTGATCCTCTGCGGTCTATGATATAAACAGGTGTTCCTTTTTTAATTTTAAATTTAGACTTTTTGTCTAAATAAAATTTTCCTTTTTTGGGTACAGCCCGGGTGACTTTTTGAATGTCATGGAATACATCATCTTCAAACCCGATTCTTAAAAGATCTAAAGGCAGAAGAGCCTCTCTTGTGATAAAAAAAGGTGTTGCAGGATCTTGTATCCTTCCTGCGAAAAGTCCGGAGCCTGTTTCTGAAGAGTGATCCAAAGGATTCATTATCCTCTGGGACAAAAGATTATAATGGCTGAACTCTCTTCCCATGGCGTAATCAAGATAGGAAAGCGCTTCTTTTTTCTTTTTGGGTTCATCTCGTAACAACTTGTATGCTTTAACCGTGTAATAGACATAATGGGGGCTTTTTTTCCGGCCTTCTATTTTCCAGGTCGTTATTTTAGAGATTTGTTTTAATATTTTTACCAGCACATCCGCGGAAAAATCCATACAGGAAAAATGTCTTTGTTTCTGACCTTTTTGTTCATATATTCTCCTGCAGGGCTGGACACATCTGCCCCGGAGGGAACTCTTTCCACCAAACCATGAACTCCAATAGCACCGTCCGGAAATGGAATAGCACAAAGCACCATGGATAAAGACTTCCAGGTCAATATCTTTAGGAGTATTTTCAGCCATAAGTTTGATTTCATCAATAGTAAATTCCCTGGGCAGAACAACTTTTTTGAATCCAACTTGTTGTGCTGTTTCCAAGGCAGATGGAAAGGTGCAATTGCCCAAAGTAGAAAGGTGAAAGTCTTTTTTAAATCCTGCTTTCCTGGCTAAGGTTATCATGGCAAGATCCTGGACAATCAAGGCATCAAAATCAACGAATTTACAGAGTTTGCTAAGAATTTTGGTAACTTTTTCCTGCTCAGATTCTTTGATAATTGAATTGAATGCCACATAGACCTCAATGTGTCGGGATTTTGCAAGTTGGGTTAATCTGGCCAATTCTTCAGTACTGAAATTTTCAGCTTCCATGCGTGCAGAAAATAATTTAAGACCACAATAGATGGCATCGGCACCAGCGGCAATGGCTGCTAAAAATGAATTTTTATCCCCTGCAGGGGCAAGGATTTTGGGAGTATTCAAGCTTTATAAGACCTTTATTTTAAGTTATTTATCATTTTGCAGTATTGCAATTTTGTGAAAATTTGTCAAAATAAGAAAAATATGATATGAATTTTGTTTTATTTAATCAGTGTTGCAATATTTAGAAACTTTTTTATATTAGAGGACGTTAACCATGGATAAGCTAAAGCAATTGAACGAAAGAATTATCAGGCGTGTTAATGTTAATCTGGAGGAATTTGATTTTAATGCGGAGAGTTTTGTAAACAACTCTCTTGAATACGATAAAATGTTAAAGTTTTACGCATTTTACGGAATCACCTCTCAACATCCCATTTATTTTAATTTTAAAAATTCAAATATTGCCGGCAGTTATTTTCTGGGCAAGTGTTATGTGGGAAGATCTGCCATATATAAAAGTGATATCAGAGGAGATGAATTAAAAAGAGAGGGGGACAATCTCCGTTATAAGAAGAATGTTCCTCTTGTTGAAGATGAACGGATCGTGATCCGGGACAGTCTTCTTTATAAAACCCTTGTTCACAGCAACTCACATAATCTTGAGAGTCCTGAAGAATTTAGTATCAAAAATACAATCTCAGCTCATTATTCAAATATTCATGGGACTACACTTGAAGGGTGTTTCTTAGGCCCTTTTGCAACCGTGGATATTATGAATCTTCATTCCTGCATTGTGGGTGAGTTTTCGTATGTCCAGGCGGGCGAACTTTTCCATAGAAAAATTGATCCTGGAACCGTATGGATACGGAATCCGAATTTTGAGTTCAAATATAAGTTTCAAAAAGAAATTCTGGAGAAGTTTGTTGGAGTAAATTCTTCACATCAGCCCCGTGGGATCATCTATGATTTTGTAAAAGAACGGGAACAGGGTTATGAAAAGTTGTTTGATGTAGTACATCTTAAGCCTGTAAAGGCACCGTCGAGTTCCGCTGTCAACCGATATGCCGTGTTTCTGGGTAAAACACACATCGGTGAAAATGTTCTGGTATCTCAAAGGGCATTTCTGGACAATGCAATAATGGGAGATGGTTCCAATGCCCAGGAAAATACCTATATTATTCATTCGAATCTTGCAGGTTTGTGTATAACAGCCCATGGCGGGAAAATAATACATGCTGATATTGGTCGTGAAACCTTTGTCGGATTTAATTCATTTTTAAACGGAAAACCTGAAGCACGCATTGAAATCGGCGAAGGATGTATTGTTATGCCACATACCATCATAGATTCTGATGTGCCAGTCAAAATACCCGATGAGCACCTGGTATGGGGATTTATCGGTTCCAAAGAGGATGTCAAAAATCAAAGCATTTCACTTGATGACCTTTCTGATGTACGGGATACCCTGAGAATAGGAAAAATGGTTTTTACAGGTAAAGGCTCTGTTTTTATTGATGCCTTTCGAAAGAGAATTGGTCAGATTTTATTGACAAATGGTGCGTTATTTCACAATGGTGAAAAACGAGGCCATGCCCAGGATGACCAGAATATATCCTTTAATACTATTCAGCCTTATAGAACAGGAGAGCTTATGGGGTTGTATCCTTCCATCAGGATTCAACCATAGCTGTTGAATACAGGGATAGACAAATCCTGTACATGGGTTGGGCAGACCCAATTAAAATAAAATTGGAAAAACAAAAAATCTATGAAAAAAACCCCAACTTTATCACCGGGAAGCAGTTTAGGTGTCTGTGCGCCATCTTCATGCTTTGATATCGAAAAATTCAATTCTGGAATTCAGATTTTGGAGGATTTGGGATTCAAGGTTAAAGTTCCGGAAGAGATTTTTAAAAGGAAGCGATATCTTGCCGGTAATGATGTTTTAAGAGCAAGGGTTATCAACCAGTTTTTTTCAGACCCGGATATAGACGGCATTATTTGTGCCCGGGGCGGGTTTGGGTCCATGCGAATTCTGGATCATTTAAACTGGAGCACTATCAGGCAAAACCCCAAACCGTTTATTGGATTCTCTGACAATACGGCAGTCTTGTTGTCCATCATCGGTGAAACAGGCAATCTTGTTGTTCACGGGCCCACTGTGGTGTCTCTTGCCAATGCCAAAAAAGAGACCATTGATGCGTTTTATAATACCCTGGCAGGTTCTCTTGACAAAATTGATGTGACAAATGGGCGGATTCTTAAATCCGGTAAATGTACAGGCGTATTAAAAGGGGGGAACCTTTCAACCATATCCCATCTTCTGGGGACAAGGTTTCAACCGGACTTTAAGAATACTATTCTGTTTATAGAAGACATCGGCGAGTCAGCCTATAAAATTGACCGGATGCTGACACAGATGAAAATGGCAGGTTTGTTTGAAGGGATTCGAGGTGTAATTATCGGTTCCTTTGAAAACTGTGATAATTATGGGTATATAGAAGAAATATTGGTTGAAATATATGAGGAATACAATATCCCGGTTCTTTCAGGGTTGGATTCCGGCCATGGTAAGATTAATTTGTCCTTATGCATGGGAACACACATTAAGATGGATACAGAACCCGCAAGAATTCAATGGGTTTAATTCACATGGGCAATGACAGAATTTCCAGGAAGATAGAAACAGCTATTGCACAGGGTATTTTTCCCGGGGCAGTCCTATTGTGTGCGAAAAATCAGAAAATACTTTTCCATGAATCCTATGGTGAAGCAGATATTTTTGAAAAAAGGAAAATGACAAAAGATAGTATTTTTGATCTTGCCTCCCTGACAAAACCCTTGGCAACAACACTGGCATTATCCAAGCTCATTGAGAGAGATCAGGTTTTTCTGGATCAGAAAATAGGATCAATCCTGGAAGAATTTAAAACATCCCCAAAAGCAGACATTACAATTGACATGCTTCTCAGACACACGTCAGGGTTCCCGGCTCACCGTGAATATTTTAAAAAAATTATAAAGACAAATGAAAATCCCAGACAATTTCTAAGACATCTTCTGGTATGCGAAGAACTGGAAAATATAATTGGTGAACGCCAGGTTTACAGTGATCTGGGATTCATGGTCCTTTCATGGATTATAGAAGAAATAAGCGGCCAAAGACTGGATCAATTCGTTTGGGAGCAAATATATTCTCCCCTTGAAATTGATGATCTGTTTTTTCCTGAAACAGGTTTAAAAAGTAAAAAATTTATACAATATCGCCAAAAAATTGTGGCTGGCCAGCAATGTCCCTGGAGAAAAAAAATGCTTGTGGGTGAAGTGGATGATGATAATGCCTGGGCTGCTGGAGGAGTAGAAGGGCATGCAGGGCTTTTTGGAAATGCCGGTTCAATCTATAAATTGTGCTTTGAAATATTAAAGGCATTGCAGAATAAACCCACCAGGGTTTTGAGGCCTGATATTATACAAAATTTTGTATCAAGAAAAAATAAGCATGCCATGGTAGCAGGATTTGATACCCCTTCAAAAGAGGGCTCCTCTTCAGGTAACTATTTTTCAAAGTCATCCATAGGGCATCTTGGATTTGCTGGCACCTCTTTCTGGATTGATCCTGAAACAGGCTTGATAATTATTTTTTTAACCAACAGAGTACACCCTTTAAGATCAAACGAGGGTATAAAAAAATTCCGCCCGCAAATACATGATTTGATATTTTCTGAATTAATATAAAATATTACTGTGTTAAGGCGTTTTGGACTTGTAAAAAACTTTAAAGTTTGTTAGCAAATACTGTTTAATAATATCTTTTGTATTTAATTACAATTTATAAATTTTTGTTTGAAAGAGGTAAAATGAATTTTATAACAGACACTTTGCTTGGAGCGTTTTCTAATGATCTGGCCATTGATCTTGGAACTGCAAACACACTTGTTTATGTCAAGGGGAAAGGAATTGTATTGAGTGAGCCCTCTGTGGTTGCTGTTAGAACGGATGGAAAGGGGAAAAGCAGAGTGCTTGCCGTGGGTGCGGAAGCCAAAAGAATGCTGGGTCGTACACCGGGTAATATTGTTGCCATAAGGCCCATGAGAGATGGCGTAATTGCTGATTTTGAGGTCACAGAGGCAATGTTAAAGCATTTTATCCGAAAAGTTCATAATAACAGGAAAACCCTTGTCCGCCCGCGAATTATCATAGCAGTACCATCCGGTATTACCCAGGTGGAGAAAAGAGCTGTTAGAGAGTCAGCAGAATCTGCCGGGGCAAGAGAAGTTTTTTTAATTGAAGAGCCCATGGCCGCAGCCATAGGTGCCGGCCTTCCCATTACGGAACCGACCTGCAGTATGATTGTTGATATTGGTGGCGGTACAACGGAAGTTGCTGTGATTTCACTTGCCGGCGCAGTTTATACACATTCTTTAAGGGTTGCAGGTGACAAGATGGACATTTCCATAAGCCAGCATATAAAACGCAAATACAATCTTCTCATTGGAGAGAGAACCGCAGAAATAATCAAAACAACCATTGGAAATGCATACCCTGATCTTGAAAATATTGAAACCATAGAGGTCAAGGGCCGCGATCTTGTTTCCGGTATCCCAAAAATACTTACCATTGATTCCGAAGAGGTTCGAGTTGCCATTTTAGAACAGATTGATGCCATTGTTGAAACGGTTCGCATTGCACTGGAACAGACACCTCCTGAGCTTGCTGCAGATATCGTTGATAACGGAATCGTTTTAACCGGTGGGGGCGCTTTATTGAAAAATTTGGATAAACTGCTCAGAGAAAAAACCGGTCTTCCCATTATTGTAGCCGATGATCCATTAACCACTGTTGCTCTTGGCTGCGGGAAAGTCCTTGATAGTATCAATATTTTGAGAGAAGTAGTTATTAATTGATTTAATGTTTTCACAAAAACTGATTATTTTTGTTGGGCTTGCTCTCTTTATTGCCATTAATTTTACCGCAATGACCATGAGCAACAAAGAATTCTTGCCGACCAACGGCATTGAAAGATTATTTATTACCATTACCTCTCCTTTTCAGATGGCCGTTACTAAAACCATACATTTCACTCAAAATATCTGGAACACTTATTTTATGTCGGTCCTTGCCGTTAAAGAAAATATTGAACTGAAAAAACAACTTGGAAAAGCAATAGAAATCAAAAATCACTATGAGGAACTGGAACTCGAAAATACCCGGCTTAAGAAATTTCTTAATTTTACAGGCACAATGCCGGACACATATGTTGCAGCTCAAATCATTGCAAGGGACCCATCCCCTTGGTTTAAAACCATTATGATCGATAAGGGCACACAAGATGGCCTGGTCAAAGGAAGCCCTGTGCTGGTTCCCGAAGGAATTGTCGGTCAAATAATCAAAGTTGCAAAAAATTATTCCAGGGTTCTTTTGATTACGGATAGAAACTCTGCTGTTGATTCCCTTGTACAGAATTCCCGTGTCCGTGGAATTGTAAAAGGGAACAATGAGGACAATTGTTCTTTTGTATATACATTAAGAAAGGATGAGGTAAAAGAGGGTGAAATGGTTATTTCATCTGGTTTGGATCAAGTGTTTCCCAAGGGTATGAAAATCGGCAGAATTTTAAAAGTGACAAAGGTTCATTCTCAACTTTTCCAGGATATTACCCTGGAGACCAGCGTTGATTTTAATAAAATAGAAGAAGTTCTTGTATTTAAAAAAAACAGATGAATTGTTTTGAAACGGGTCAATAATGAATGCAGTTTTTTTCATCGTCCTCACTTTATTTTTCATCGTTATCCAAACGATTATCCTTCCTTCGTTTTCCTGGTTTGATCAGTGTTTTGACCTGCTGATTATCGAGGTCCTTTTTTTAAGCTTTATTTCATCTCACTATTCAATGGTTTTGGCCATCATTATTATCGGATGCGTGATGGACAGTATTTCCGGTGTTCCGTTCTGCTATCATACTTTTTCGTATGTGTGGATGTATATTATTGTGCAAATAGTCAAACAATTATTTTTTCAAAGAAACATTATTTTTATTTTTATCATCAGTATTGTTTCCATACCCATTCAGCATGGGTTTTTATTGTTTTCAGTTTTTGTCCATCAAGGTATCGATTACATCTGGGAATTTAATTTCATTCTTTTGATAAGGCAGGTGTTTTGGGGCGTTGTTTTTATCCCGCCTGGTATCTGGCTGGTAAATGCCTTGTGGCAGAACTGGATACTTAAAATACAATTTTTGCAAAACAACGTGTTTAAAAATACTGAGGATAGAATTGACCGAATTCAGTAAAAATCAGGACAGGGACTGGATAAAGCAAAGATTTATCATTGTAAGTGTATGTATCTTGTTTGTGTTTGCACTCTTGTTTCTCAGGCTTGTATATCTTCAAATTATTAAGGGCGAAGAATACAGGCTTTTATCTGAAAAAAATGCAGTACGTCTTAAAAGTATTCAATCGTCTCGTGGTCTGATCTTTGACAGAAATAAAAAATTACTGGTGGATAACAGGCCTTCTTTTAATCTCAAAATAGTGCTTGAGGATGCAGGCGAGGTTCAAGAAACGGTTAAAAAACTTGCTGAATTCATTGCCGTGCCTTTTCAAGAACTTATGGATCATATTGCTCGGGAAGGAAATGGTGCGGTTTACAAGCCAATAACATTAAAAAATGATATCTCAAGGGATCAGCTTGCCATTGTTGAAGCGCATAAATTTGATCTTCCCGGGATTCATATCGATATAGAGCCCACAAGATATTATATTTATAAAAAAACAGCTGCTCATCTTTTAGGGTATCTCGGAGAAATAAACACCAAAGAACTGAAAACCGGTAAATATCCCAATGTCAAGTCAGGAGACTCAATTGGCAGATATGGTATTGAAAAAAGTTTTGAAAACTATCTGCAGGGGAACCGGGGCGGAAAACAAGTGGAAGTCGATGCCAGTGGCAGAACAATTAAGATTTTGAGAACTATTGAACCTGTTGCAGGGCTAGATTTGAATCTTACATTGGATCTTGATTTACAGCAGACAGCAGAAAAATTGCTTGAAAATAAAGATGGGGCTGTTGTCGCCATTGATCCTAACAATGGGGATGTCCTTGTGATGGCAAGCAACCCCAGTTTTGATCAAAACGATTTCATTGGTGGTATAAGCAGCAAAAAGTGGAATGCATTGATGTCTGATCCGGGTAAACCAATGGTCAATAAGGCGATTCAGGCAGAATATCCCCCGGCCTCCACCCATAAAATTATTACCTCCATTGCCGTTCTTGAAGAAAATCATATCAATAGGAATACCACTTTCTACTGCCCGGGATTTTTAAAGTATGGTAATAGAACTTATCGTTGCTGGAATAAACATGGTCACGGTGATATGAATGTGATTGACGGGATTACGCAATCCTGTGATGTTTTTTATTATCAGGCAGGAATTAAAGTCGGTGTGGATAAGTTGGGACAGTATGCAATGGGGAGTGGGTTGGGCAAAAAGACAGGTATTTTGCTGGAAAATGAAAAAAAAGGACTTGTTCCAACTTCGGCCTGGAAAAAGAAACTATACAAAGAATCCTGGCAAGGGGGTGAAACACTTTCTGTGGCAATAGGACAGAGCTACAATCTGGTCACACCTCTGCAGATGGCTGTTTTAACTGCTGCTATTGGTAATGGTGGCACCTTGTACAGACCCAGACTTGTTAAAACAATTAAAGACGGTCATGGGCTTGTGATAAAAAAAATTGAACCTGAAATTACTGGTGGCCTGCCGGCAAGCAAAGAGACATTGGATATAGTAAGAAATGGACTTTTAAAAGTTGTTCAAGGTGATCGTGGGACGGCAAGAAGAATTAGACTGAAAAATATTGAAATAGCTGGTAAAACAGGGACTGCTCAAGTTTATAGTATGAAAAAAAATGATAAAAGAAAAACAGAAGATTTAAAATATTCTTTGCGGGATCATGCCTGGTTTGTCTGCTATGCCCCTGCCAAGAACCCTGTAATTGCAATATCTGTGCTGGTTGAACACGGAGAGCATGGATCAAGTACTGCAGCACCCATAGCCAGCGCTTTGATAGAACAATATATCCAAGGACCTTTTAAAGAAAAAATATCACTGGAGTAGCCCATGTTTGACAGGCGGTTAATAAAGAATTTTGACTGGGGCCTTATGGCTTTAATTCTTTTAATCGGTATGGTAGGTCTTGGTATTTTATATAGCGCCCTGACCGCCGGAAATGAGACAGGCGCCATCCACATTCTTTTTAAAAAACAGATGATCTGGATGGGTGCCGGGTTTATAGTAATGATGATCATACTGGTGATTGATTTTAGAAACCTGGACAAAATGAATTTATTTATTTATACAATCTGTGTTGGACTTTTGATCAGTGTTATTCTTTTCGGGCAGCTTGGCGGTGGGTCCAGGCGATGGCTTCTTATTGGGTTTGTCAGGATTCAGCCCTCTGAATTGATGAAAATTGCCTTGATTATAAGTCTGGCATCTGTTTATGCAGCTTCGATTTCCAATACAGGATTCAATTTCAGAAAATTGATTAAACCGGCAGTATTATGTGTAATTCCATTTGTTTTAATAGTAAATCAGCCAGATCTTGGGACAGGCCTGCTCTTACTTTTAATTGCCGGTTCAATGACCCTGTTCGTCAAGGTAGAGCGAAAAGTATTGTATACAGTGTCTGGTATTTGTATTGCTGCTGCTCCTTTGCTCTGGTATGGATTAAAAGCCTACCAAAAATCAAGGATATTGACCTTTTTAAATCCTGACCGGGATCCCCTTGGGGCAGGATATCATATTATCCAATCAAAAATAGCCATTGGATCGGGGATGTTGACAGGCAAGGGTTTTTTAAAAGGAACCCAGAATGCACTATCCTTTTTACCGGAACATCATACGGATTTCATCTTATCCGTTCTTGCGGAAGAATGGGGGCTTATGGGGTGCAGCATTCTTTTATTGCTTTATTTTATTTTATTATTCTGGGGATTAAATATTGCCTATAATTGTCGCAATATGTTTGGTTCTATCCTTGCGTTCGGTATCACAACCATGATTTTCTGGCAGATATTTATCAATATCGGGATGGTCATGGGACTTATGCCTGTTGTTGGTGTGCCTTTACCCCTGGTATCCTATGGCGGGTCTTCAGTGATAACCAATATGGTGGGTTTTGGAATTCTTTTAAATATCAGTATGCGTAATTTTTCATCCAATTAAAAATTAAACTAGCTCCATAAAAATTCCTTACCAAGGCCTGAAATATTTTGTTTTTCAATGTTGACAAATGATTGCCTGGATGTTACTCAATTCTCGATTTGATCGGAATTTAGACTGTTTTTGTGTAAAAATAGTCAGTTGGATATAAGTAGTTGATTTTTTAATAATTATTAACTGGAGGAGTGAATTTTTTTTATAATGATTAATCTGGTGGAGTGGATTTTTTTATAATTATTAACTGACGGAGGGGATTTTATGATAACTGTGATTCCTGATATATCCATGGTATATCAGATGATCAATTTCCTAATCCTGCTTTTTGTGCTCAATCTGGTTCTATACAAACCAATCCGTAATGTTCTTCTTGAAAGAAAAGCAAAAATTGAAGGGATGCAAGAGGGGGCCCAAAAAGCCTCAAACGACCTTGTTGCTGGAGAAGATGCATACAAAGATGGGTTGAAACAAGCCAGATCTAAAGGATTGAAAGAAAAAGAAGCCTTTATAGAAGCAGCATCTCAAGAAGAAAAGGAAATAATTGACAAGATTAACAAGAAAGCTCAGGCCAACCTTGCCGAGATTAAAAAGCAGGTTGCAGATGAAACTGAGCAGGCCCGCAAATTGCTTGAAAATGAGGTGGAGGCATATGCCAAAGCCATAGGCGAAAAGATTCTGGGGAGGGCCTGTTAATGAAAAAAGCTGGAATGTATAAAAAACTACCACAGGTTGTTTTTTTTGTTTCAACACTTGTGGTTGCAATTAGCGGTATTGCTTTTGCAGCTTCCCCAGGCGGAGAAGTGCACAACAATTGGCTTAAAGTTGATACCTGGAAAGTCTTGAATTTTGGAATTCTTGCTATTGGCGTGTTTCTTATTGCGAGAAAGCCGGTTGCTCAATTTTTCTCATCCCGTGCAAAAAATATAGAAGATGAGATTAAAGAGCTTGAACTAAAAAAAGCAGAGGCCCAAAAGAAACTTACCGAATACCAAGCCAAGTTTAAAAATCTTGATCAGGAATCTAAACAGATTGTTGAAGATTACATCAAACAGGGTGAAGAAGCTAAAACAAGAATTATTGCTGAAGCTGAAGTTCAGGCTGAAAAACTTGAAGATATGGCTAAACGTAATATCCAACAGGCATTCAAGTCTGCAAAAGCAAAACTTCAACAAGAAATTGTTGAAAAAGCCATGGAAAAAGCTGAAGAAGTTATAAAAGCCTCCATTTCATCCGATGATCAGGATAAGCTTGTTGATGAATATTTGAAAAAGGTGGTGGCATAATGAAAAATTTAGCGGTTTCCAGGCGTTATGCCAAAGCATTGATTCTTATCGGCCAGGAAGATGGCATGGCCGAACAATACAATACAGAGCTTGACTTTATTGTCGGGCTTTTTAATACACAGGAAGATTTTGAAAAGGCATTGATAAATCCTTTGTTCAACAAAAATGACAGGAAAAAGGTTCTGGAGGCAGTTTTAGCTGCCACGGATTTGTCAGCTATCATGAAGTCATTCCTGATTCTTTTGTTTAATAAAAAGAGAATCGGTTTTTTGCGAGAAATTGCATCATACTATAAAGATCTGGTAGACGAGCTTAAAGGTGTTGTCAAGGCCAGTATAGTTTCTGCAACTGAATTATCATCAGAAGCAGTTGATAAAATTAAAGAGGCATTATCAAAAAAGACTGGAAAAAATATTGTTCTGAATGTTGAGCAGGATCCAAATCTCATAGGCGGTGTGGTTACTAGATTGGGTGATCTTGTTCTGGATGGCAGCGTAAAAACTCAGCTGATTAATATGAGAGAAACATTAAAAAAAGGTGAGAGTGTCTAATGGAAATTAAAGCAGAAGAAATAAGCCAGATAATAAAAGACCAGATCAAAGGTTTTGATACAGAGGTCGACCTGAGTGAAACAGGTGTAGTTCTTTCAGCGGGTGACGGTATTGCCCGCGTATATGGTCTGGAAAAAGTTAAAGCCATGGAGCTAGTTGAATTCCCCGGCGGAATTCTGGGACTTGCATTGAACCTTGAAGCCGATAACGTTGGTGTCGCGATCCTTGGTGATGACAAGGTCATCAAAGAAGGTGATGTTGTAAAACGAACCGACCGTATTGCATCAGTTCCCGTTGGTGAAGAACTTCTGGGACGTGTTGTTACCACAACGGGTGAACCGGTTGATGGCAAAGGTCCTATTAATGCAAAAACTTACATGAATATGGAATTGGTTGCCCCGGGTGTTATTGCCAGAATGTCTGTTCATGAGCCTTGCTACACGGGTTCAAAAGCAATTGATGGTATGACACCGGTAGGACGTGGTCAGCGTGAGCTTATCATTGGCGATCGTCAGATTGGCAAAACAGCAGTTGCTATTGATGCTATTATTGCTCAAAAAGATACGGACATGAAATGTATCTATGTAGCCTGCGGTCAGAAAAAATCAACGGTTGCCCAGGTTGTAGCAGCCCTTGAAGAGCATGGCGCAATGGAATACACAACCGTGGTTCTTGCATCTGCATCTGAACCAGCAGCCATGCAGTATCTTGCTCCCTATGCAGGATGTGCAATGGGTGAATATTTCAGGGATAAAGGCGAGCATGCCCTGATAATTTATGATGACCTTTCAAAACAGGCAGCAGCCTATCGCCAGGTATCTTTGCTTCTCAGACGTCCTCCAGGACGAGAAGCTTTCCCTGGTGATATTTTTTACAACCATTCACGTCTGCTTGAAAGATCTGCAAAATTAAGTATTGCAGAAGGTGCAGGTTCTTTGACAGCCCTTCCCATTATTGAAACCCAGGAAGGTGATGTGTCTGCATTTATACCGACAAACGTTATTTCCATCACAGACGGTCAGATTTTCCTTGATAAAGACCTTTTCTTTGCCGGTATCAGACCTGCCATCGATGTTGGCTTGTCAGTATCACGAGTTGGTGGCGCAGCCCAGGTAAAGGCCATGAAACAGGTTGCAGGAACTTTACGTCTTGATCTTGCCCAGTTCCGCGAGCTGGAAGCATTTGCTGCATTTGGTTCAGACCTTGATGCTGCTACCCAGAAACAATTGACCCGTGGTGAGAGGCTGGTTGAGCTTTTAAAACAACCTCAATTCAAACCGCTTCCAATGCACAAAATGGTAACCGCTTTATATGCTGGAACCAAAGGATATATTGATAAGTATCCAAAAGAAGCTGTTTCAAAATATGAAGAAGGCCTTTATTCATTTGTTGAAAATCGATTCCCTGAAATATTCTCTGGTTTAATTGAAAAACAAGAGATTACAGCAGAGATTGAAAGCAAACTGAAACAATGCCTTGAAGCCTATGACGACGAATTCAAGGATGCTGTATAGGTGCTTGGAAATTTTTCGTGATATTATTCAATAACTTATAGGCGTAAAGGTAAATATAATGGCAACTTTAAAAGAAGTACAATCAAAGATAGTCAGTGTAAAAAAGACTAGACAGATTACCTCTGCCATGAAAATGGTTGCCACTTCAAGATTGCGCGGTGCTCAAAACAGCATGGAGGCATTTAAACCCTATGCCAGCAAATTTGCTGAAGTTTTGGGAAGCATTGCCGGTAAATCCGGCGAGGACGCAAGTCCATTGCTTGTTCCCCGTGATGAGGTAAAAAAAGTGGCGCTCATCCTCTGTACATCTGACAGGGGGCTTTGTGGCGGTTTTAATACAAATTTAATTACAAAAGCTGATAAATTAATAAAATCAGAACTTGAAGGCAAAGATGTTTCCTTTATCTGTTTTGGTAAAAAAGGAAGAGACTGGGCTAAAAAACAACCCCAGCCCATTGAAGACCAATATATCGGTGTTGTGGGCGGAAATGTTGAATTCAGTGTGGCATCTTCTTCAGGACAGAAATTGATAGACAATTTCCTTGCAGGAACTGTTGATGAAGTATATCTGGTTTATTCTGAGTTCATTAATATGGCAAAACATATTCCAACAATAAAACAGATTCTTCCCATTCCTTCTCTTGAAGGTGTATCCGAGGGATCAGCAGAAAAAGAAATGGACAAAGATGGCCAGTTCCTTCCGGAACATATCTGCGAACCTTCTTCTGATGCATTGCTTGGTGAAATGCTGCCAAAGAATATTTTTATTCAGATATATGATGCACTGCTCCAGACGTCAACCAGTGAACATGCCGCTCGAATGAGTTCTATGGAAAATGCAACCAAGGCATGTGGAGATATCATTGGAGAACTTCAGACAATATACAATAAAACAAGGCAAGCCGGCATTACGGCTGATCTTATGGATATTGTTGGTGGCGCAGAAGCCCTTAAGGGATAAATTGTTAAGATAGTTAATATAAAAACAGCTTTATAGGAGAAAAAAATGGCTGAAAATATAGGAAAAATAGCACAGGTACTCGGCGCAGTTATTGACGTTGAATTTGAACCTGGAAAACTTCCTCCGGTTCTGACAGCTTTGACGGTTACTAACCCGGCTATTGGTGACATGGAAGACAATCTTGTAATCGAAGTGGCACAACACTTGGGTGACAATGTTGTCAGATGTATTGGTATGGACGTAACTGATGGCCTTCAAAGAGGAATGCCTGTAAAAGATACAGGTTCTCCCATCATGATGCCTGTTGGCAAAGCATCTCTTGGAAGAGTTCTTAATGTTGTTGGTAGACCTGTTGATGGGCTTGGTCCCATTTCCCAGGAAAAAATGCTTCCCATTCACAGACATGCCCCGGCTTTTACGGAACAGGATACCACAGTAAGGGTTCTTGAAACCGGTGTTAAGGTTATCGACCTTCTCGTACCCTTCCCCCGGGGTGGTAAAATGGGTATGTTCGGTGGTGCCGGAGTTGGTAAAACCGTAATCATGATGGAAATGGTTAACAATATTGCCATGCAGCATGGTGGTATTTCCGTATTTGGCGGAGTAGGGGAAAGAACCCGTGAGGGTAATGACCTTTACCATGAAATGAAAGATTCCGGTGTTCTTCCAAAGTGTGCTTTGGTTTATGGCCAGATGACAGAACCTCCGGGAGCAAGAATGAGGGTTGCGCTTTCCGCTTTGACCTGTGCAGAGTATTTCCGTGATGAAGAAGGTCAGGACGTGCTGCTTTTTATTGATAATATTTTCCGTTTTACCCAGGCCGGTGCAGAGGTTTCAGCGACCCTCGGCCGTATGCCATCTGCGGTTGGTTACCAGCCAACACTTGCCGTTGACATGGGCGAGCTTCAGGAACGTATCACCTCAACTGATAAGGGTTCCATTACAGCAGTTCAATGTGTATACGTACCAGCCGATGATTTGACAGACCCTGCACCTGCAACCACATTTGCTCATCTTGATGGTACTGTTGTTCTTTCCCGTCAGATTGCAGAGCTGGGTATTTATCCTGCTGTTGATCCGCTTGACTCCTCATCCAGAATTCTTGATGCTGCGTATATCGGGGAAGAACATTACCAGGTTGCCCGTGTTGTTCAGCAGACCCTGCAAAAATACAAAGAACTCCAGGATATTATTGCAATTCTTGGTATGGATGAGCTTTCTGATGAAGATAAAGTCACTGTACAGCGTGCCAGAAAACTTCAGAAATTTTTGTCACAGCCTTTCCATGTTGCAGAAACTTTTACCGGGATGGCTGGTAAGTTTGTCAAGGTTGAAGACACTGTAAGATCATTTAAAGAAATTATTGATGGTAAACATGATGATCTTCCAGAAAATGCTTTCTATATGGTGGGTTCTATTGAAGAAGCCATTGAAAAGGCAAAATCTGCTTAAGCATCCGGGAGGATATCATGGCTGAGAAATTATTTCTTGAAGTCGTTACACCGCAAAAATTAGTTGTCAGTGAAGAAGTTGAAATTGTGGTGGCCCCGGGTTCGGAAGGTGAGTTTGGTGCACTCAAAGGGCATACCACATTCCTTACATCTTTAAAGATTGGAACGCTTCGGTATAAAGATGCCAAAGGAAAGGAAAGATATCTTTTTATAAACGGTGGATTTGCAGAAGTTTTGCCGGACAAGGTGACCATCCTGGCTGAGTCTGCCGAGCGTAGACGGGATATTGATGTTGAAAGAGCAAAAAGAGCTAAAGAGAGGGCTGAAAAGCGCCTTGCTGAAAAAAGTGCGGATATGGATCTTGCGAGAGCTGAAGTCGCTTTGAAAAGGGCTGTACATAGGCTTAAGATCAAATAGACAGGGATAAATTTGGCTTGAGCTTATCAAAATTACAATAGAAGAATCAGAGTGTTAAATAAAAAAGGGGGTGCTTTAGTGGGTTTGAAGCATTCCCTTTTTGCTTGGCAGATCCAAATATATTTTTGAAAACAGTATGCACTAAGGGGATGAAGATGGAGTCTAATGATGTTGGTGTTGTTATTCTTGCGGCTGGTAAGGGAACCCGGATGAAGTCAGATATTGCCAAGGTGCTTCACAAGGTTGGCGGTAAATGTATGATTGTCCATGTAATTGAATGTGCAAGAAAAATTGCCCGGGACAATGTGCATGTTGTTGTGGGTCACCAGGCGCATGAAGTGAAAAGGAAAATCAATAAGTTTTTTAAAGTAAAATTTGCCATGCAAGAACAGCTTTTAGGAACAGGCGATGCGGTTAAGGCTGCCATCCCAGGCTTGAAACCCAGCATTAAAGATGTTGTGGTATTATGTGGAGATGTGCCTTTGATCCAGGAGAGCACATTAAAAAACATGGTGGATGGGCATAAAAAAAATCAAGCCAAAGTATCTGTGCTTGCAACCGATGTAGATGACCCTAAGGGTTATGGACGTATTGTACTTGATGAACAAAACAATATGATTTGTATTAAAGAAGAAGCAGATGCCAGTGAAACAGAAAAGAAAATTAAAAAAATAAACGCTGGGATTTATTGTTTTGATAAAAAACTTCTCATATCTGTTATTGCTGAATTAAAACCTGATAATAGCCAGAAAGAGTATTATTTGACAGATGTTATCGAGATAGCACAAAAGAGACATGAAAAAATATTGGTTATCACTATGGATGATCCCGGACAAGTTATTGGTGTGAATACGTTTGAAGAGCTTGAAAAAGCTGAATATCTTATCCAACAGCGTGGCAAATGAATTGCCTTGACTTTATGAAATATTTTGAATTATACTGAAAGCCAATAAGTTTTGTGAGATTATGAAAATGGGTAACGAACATATTAAACAAAAGTTTGATGATATCAATGATAAAATTGATTTTATGATTGAATTTTGTCATGAACTCCAGCAGGAAAATAAGGAGTTGGTGTTAAAAATCAGGGGCCTTGAATCAGAACTTGCTACAAAAGATGAGACTGAAAAACAATTTTCAGAACAAGATGAATTGATTCAATCTAAAATTGACGGACTTTTGAAAAAACTGAATGATTTTTCAAACAGCGCATCAGGCGAGTATTCATCAAACCTATGACCGAAATTATGTCGGAAAAGGAATTTCATTGGATGAAATTGTTGTAATTGATCTTTTTGGAGAAGAGTTTAGATTTCAACCTGATAATCAGGTTGAAAATCCGGAACGGGTTGCACTGTATTTAAAAAAATATATAAAAGAAGCTGAAGGAGCGTTTCAAAATAAAACCTTAGGGAAAAATAAAATTGCAATATTGTTGTTAGCAGCCATGAATTTGTCTAAGGATTTTCATGAACTTAAGGTGCAACACACTGAACTTGAAAAAGAGATGGATAAAAAAATTTCATCCTTGATAAAAAAAATTGATAAAGGAATTGAATGGCCAAAGGAATATCCATTGTTATAAATTTTTACCCCTGCAATGTGCGTGATTGTGAGACAGTCTTTGTCCTAACGCATAGTAAAAAGGGAGTCCACACTTTTACTGGTGTGCTAAGTTCCTCGAAGGTAAGGAAAAGCCTAAAGGTATAATTGGACAACCCACCTTTTGAACCACTGGTTCAAAGCCTTAACAAGCAACACGGCAGTTTGTGGGGGTAATTGTAACAATTAACAAGTCATTTAATTCCATCCTTCCCAACATTTCATCCCATTTCATATTTTTGCAATCATAATTTTTATTAAAATAGACCTTTATAAAAATTATGTTATAAAATTAGACAATTACAACATGTTGTGTTGAGGTTAATATAATTTAGGAGAATTTTTTAATGGAATATACGGTTGTACTCTCATCTATTGCTGTGGTTTTGTTGGGGTTGGGAGTCGTTGCCCTCTTGATTTTTAGAAAAAAAACGATTCGGGAGAACTTGAATATTGAAGAAGAGCAAAAACATATAATTGAAGAGGCCCAAAGAAAAGCGGGAACCCTGTTAAAAGAAGCCAAATTGGAAGCTAAGTCCAGGCTTTTGGAAATGAAGAGTGATTTTGATTCGGAAACGGAGGAAACCCGTGCTGAATTAAAAAAAGAAGAACGCAGGCTTTCCAAAAAGACTGAGAAGCTCGATAAACAGGAAGAACTATTATCAAAACGGGAATTAAGTTTTCAAAAAAATGAAATTACACTTGAGGAAAAACTTGCATCAGTTACTAAAACAGAGAGTCAATATAAAACGTTGTTAGAACATACCAAGAAAGAACTTGAAAAAGTATCAGGGCTTACCCTTGAAGAGGCAAAGGATCTTTTGCTTAAGGCCATGGAAGAAGAGGCCAGGCACGAAGGTGCCAAACTGATTAAAAAGATTACCAGTGAAGCAAGAGAGAATGCAGATAAAGAAGCCAAAAAGATCATCTCAACCGCCATTCAACGGTATGCCGGGGATTATGTGGCAGAGCGAACTGTTTCAGTTGTTCATCTTCCAGGAGATGAAATGAAAGGCAGAATTATTGGCCGTGAAGGAAGAAATATAAGGGCACTTGAGGCGGCTACAGGGATTGATCTGATTATTGATGATACGCCTGAAGCGGTAATATTATCAGGGTTTAACCCGGTTCGAAGAGAAGTTGCCAGGATTGCTCTTGAAAAGTTGATAGCAGACGGAAGAATTCATCCTGCAAGGATTGAAGATGTTGTAGCCCGGGCAACGGAAGAAGTGGATCTTGTTATTAAGGAAGCCGGGGAACAGGCAGCTTTTGATTTGGGTGTCCATGGTATTGATCCTGAATTGATCAAAGTTATAGGCAAGCTCAAGTTTAGAACCAGTTATGCCCAGAATGTATTACAGCATTCTGTTGAAGTTGCCTTTTTGTCAGGCGCCATTGCAGCCGAGCTGGGGTTGGATATTAAATTGTCCAAACGTATGGGATTGTTACATGATATTGGAAAAGCAGTTGACCATGAAGTGGATGGTGCCCATGCCATTATCGGTGCAAACCTTGCTAAAAAATATGGTGAAAGCGAGCGTGTGGTCAATGCCATTGGAGCCCATCATGAAGATCAGATGCCGGAATCAGTGTATGATTATATTGTCCAGGCAGCTGACGCCTTGTCCGGTGCAAGACCAGGGGCTAGAAAAGAAAGCCTGGAGAATTATGTCAAACGGCTGGAAGACCTTGAGAATATTGCTAATTCCTTTGACGGGGTTATCAACACATATGCGATCCAGGCAGGTCGTGAAATACGGGTCATTACTGAGAGTGAAAAGATTAGTGATGAAAGTGCAGTGCTTCTTTCCCACGATATTGCCCGCCGAATAGAAGAAAATCTAACATTCCCGGGTCAAGTTAAGGTTGTTGTGATTAGAGAAACAAGGGCAGTAGAATATACTAAGAAATAAAGGGTAAAAAAATATGAGTGTCTTATCGATACTAAAGGAACGTGGATTTGTTGAAGACCTCACCCACACGGAAGAATTAGAAGATTATTTAGTCAATAACAGAGCAACCTGCTATATTGGATTTGACCCGACGGCAGCAAGTCTTCATGTGGGGAGTCTTGTCTGTATAATGGCCTTGGCTCATATGCAAAGACATGGGCACAGACCCATCGCATTGGTTGGCGGTGGGACAGGCTTGATCGGTGACCCTTCCGGGAAAACTGAACTTCGTAAAATTATTACCCAGGAAGAGATTGATGAAAATAAAAAGGGTCTTTGGCTTCAATTATCCCGGTTTCTTGATTTTTCCGAGGATAAAGCATTGTTGCTGGATAATGCTTCCTGGTTAACAAAACTTGAATATATTCCATTTTTACGAGATATTGGCAAGCATTTCAGCGTTAACCGAATGGTAAAGGCAGAAAGTTATAAAGCTCGGATGGAATCTGAAGACGGGCTTACGTTTATTGAATTTAATTACATGCTGCTTCAGGCCTATGATTTTATGCAGCTTGCCAAATCATATGATTGTTTTTTGCAGATGGGCGGATCTGATCAATGGGGCAATATTGTTGCCGGAATTGATTTGACTCGTAGAACGTTAGGAAAGCAAGCCTTTGGGATTACCTTTCCTTTAATTACCACTGCAAGCGGTATAAAAATGGGGAAAACGCATAAAGGAGCAGTATGGCTTGATGCCCAAAGATTTTCTCCCTATGAATATTACCAGTTCTGGGTAAATGCTGACGATGCAGATGTTGTAAGATTCCTTGCTTTGTTTACCTTTTTGCCAATGGAAGAAATTGATCAGGTAAGCCATATTAAAGGAGCTGATCTGAATAAAGCAAAAGCAATTTTAGCCTATGAAGCCACAAAAATTTGTCATGGAGAAGATGAGGCGATCAAAGCCTTGAAAGCATCAGTATCCATGTTTGGGAACATAGAGATACCCAGGGATCTTTTAACCTCCAGCAGTATTCCAAGAGGTAGTCATTTGGTTACAAATGAGAAATCCGTGCCGTCTTCATCTTATAATAAAGATGATGTTATAGGGAAGATTTCCATAATTGACTTATTCATGGATGCAGGTTTGTGTAAAACCAAATCAGATGCCAGAAGGCTTGTCCAACAAGGAGGGGCTTATATTAATGGTAATAGGGCAGTTTCCCTGGACCATGTTATTACAGCAGAAGATATTGAAAAAAATGAAATTTTACTAAGAGCTGGCAAGAAAAAATATCATAAAATTATTTTGAATTAAACGTAAAAAATAATTGACAAAAAAAAACACTGCATGTATATTGTTCTGGTTTTTGCCGATCACATAAAGCGTGATCAAAAATGTAGGTTTGATCTTTGAAAATTGGTCAGTGAGAAATTTTAGAGCGGGTCTAAAACAAGACTTTAAAGAGTTTATAGTATAGGATTATAACTGGAGAGTTTGATCCTGGCTCAGAATGAACGCTGGCGGCGTGCTTAACACATGCAAGTCGAACGAGAAAGGGATTGCTTGCAGTCCTGAGTAGAGTGGCGCACGGGTGAGTAACACGTAGATAATCTACCTCCAAGCCCGGGATAACTATTCGAAAGGATAGCTAATACCGGATGAAGTGATTTACCATAAGATAAATCATGAAAGATTGCCTCTTCTTGAAAGCAATTGTTTGGAGATGAGTTTGCGGACCATTAGTTAGTTGGTGGGGTAAAGGCCTACCAAGACTACGATGGTTAGCTGGTCTGAGAGGATGATCAGCCACACTGGAACTGGTACACGGTCCAGACTCCTACGGGAGGCAGCAGTGAGGAATTTTGCGCAATGGGGGCAACCCTGACGCAGCAACGCCGCGTGAGTGAAGAAGGCCTTTGGGTCGTAAAGCTCTGTCGACAGGGAAGAAGTTACAATTATCCAATAGGTAGTTGTATTGACGGTACCTGTAGAGGAAGCACCGGCTAACTCCGTGCCAGCAGCCGCGGTAATACGGGGGGTGCAAGCGTTATTCGGAATTATTGGGCGTAAAGGGCGCGTAGGCGGTCTTGTCGGTCAGATGTGAAAGCCCAGGGCTCAACCCTGGACGTGCATTTGAAACAGCAAGACTTGAGTACGGGAGAGGAAAGCGGAATTCCTGGTGTAGAGGTGAAATTCGTAGATATCAGGAGGAACACCGATGGCGAAGGCAGCTTTCTGGACCGATACTGACGCTGAGGCGCGAAGGTGTGGGTAGCGAACGGGATTAGATACCCCGGTAGTCCACACAGTAAACGATGTTCACTAGGTGTATCGGATATTAAAATCTGATGTGCCCAAGCTAACGCATTAAGTGAACCGCCTGGGGAGTACGGTCGCAAGACTAAAACTCAAAGGAATTGACGGGGGCCCGCACAAGCGGTGGAGCATGTGGTTTAATTCGACGCAACGCGAAGAACCTTACCTGGGTTTGACATCCTGTGAACGTCTAAGAGATTAGACAGTGCCTTCGGGAGCACAGTGACAGGTGCTGCATGGCTGTCGTCAGCTCGTGTCGTGAGATGTTTGGTTAAGTCCAGTAACGAGCGCAACCCTTATCGTTAGTTGCCAGCACGTAATGGTGGGAACTCTAGCGAGACTGCCCGGGTCAACCGGGAGGAAGGCGGGGATGACGTCAAGTCCTCATGGCCCTTATGTCCAGGGCTACACACGTGCTACAATGGTAAGTACAGAGGGCAGCGAGCCAGCAATGGCAAGCGAATCCCTAAAGCTTATCTCAGTCCGGATTGGAGTCTGCAACTCGACTCCATGAAGTTGGAATCGCTAGTAATCGCGGATCAGCATGCCGCGGTGAATATGTTCCCGGGCCTTGTACACACCGCCCGTCACACCATGGGAGTTGATTATACCCGACGTCGCTGGGCCAACCAGTAATGGAGGCAGGCGCCTAAGGTATGGTTGATAACTGGGGTGAAGTCGTAACAAGGTAGCCGTTGAGGAATCAGCGGCTGGATCACCTCCTTTCTAAGGAAAGAAAAAACAAGCTTTAAAACCATCACTGACCAATTTTGAGAGATCAAAACGGTGAATTTAAGTAGCCGGATTTTTCAATGTTCTTTGACAATTTGTTGTAGTAGATATACAAGCGCAGTTATCAGCAATGATAACTGTTTAAACATTTGCAGATTTTTTGATTGTTGAATCAAATTAATTGCAAAGCTTTAGTGAAGGAAAATTTGATGAAATTCACGTGTGGGCTTTTAGCCTAAGGCGCAGGATTTTTGACCGACTGAGGCGACCTTTTTGGTCGTCGACTAAGGGCAAAAATTGTGCAACGAAGAATTTCGCAAATTTTACAAAACTAATGTGTTCGCATCAAAGCGTTTAAACTTATTTGTGGTATTAAATAGTGGCTAAGCTACTAAGAGCAAACGGTGGATGCCTTGGTGTCAAGTGTAGAAGAAAGACGTGGAAAGCTGCGATAAGCTTCGGGGAGGAGCTAAACATCCTTTGATCCGGAGATTTCTGAATGGGGTAACCTGGCGTGATTAATATTACGTCATCCTAACATGAATACATAGTGTTAGGAAGGTAACGGGGAGAACTGAAACATCTTAGTACCCCCAGGAAAAGAAAGTAAAAACGATTCCCTAAGTAGCGGCGAGCGAACGGGGACCAGCCCAAACCGTGTATGTGTCAAGCCTGAAAGCGTTGCATGCACGGGGTCGTGGGATACAGTTTGAAGTCGTTTCAGAGGCTTCGGA